>Ga0163212_1000082_pt1 | contig 37628 bp, 27 predicted proteins | sample Malawi_45m_30L_FD_113532 | JGI IMG/M metagenome (GOLD analysis project Ga0163212, IMG submission 113532) | Freshwater microbial communities from Lake Malawi, Central Region, Malawi to study Microbial Dark Matter (Phase II) - Malawi_45m_30L | ecosystem: Environmental > Aquatic > Freshwater > Lake...
GGTTGTAGAGGATCGTCTTCCCGAGGGCGTTCTCCCCCGAGAGCGTGCCGAACCAGCGGATGAGGCCCGGGCCCTGGCGGAAGTCGCCGATCGTGTCGCAGCCGGCGTCGGAGCCGAGGCGCTTGAGCAGACCGAGGTTCGGGTCGCGGACCGCGCCGAGGTGGAGCTGGGTGGTCCAGCCCTTGGCGTGGTTGAGACGGCCGACGTGCAGCATGATGTAGGCCGTGAACTTCTCGGCTTCCGCGAGCGTCGCGGCCTGGCCGGCCATGGCGTTCTCCCAGATGGCCTTGGCCTCGGCTTCGGTGCAGGCGGCGTCCGGCAGATAGTCGAGGCCGTGGTCGGAGGCGCGGCAGCCGGCGGCGGCGAAGTCGTCGTGGCGCTGGTCGAGGCCGGCAATCAGCCCGGCGAAGGTGTCGGCGCCCTTGCCGGTCACGGCGGCGAGACGTTTGGCCCAAGCCTGCACGCGCTCAGGCTGGCGGACCTTGAGGCACGCGTCGGGGCGGTAGGTCGGGACGACCTTGGTCGCGAAGCCGGACTTCGCGATCTGGTGGTGCAGGTCGAGCGAGTCGGCGGGGTCGTCGGTGGTGCCGACGACGCGGACCTTCATCAGCTTGAGGATGCCGCGGGCCGTGAGGTCGCCGTGCTTCAGCTGGCGGTTGGCCTCGTCCCAGATCTTCTGGGCCGTGGCGCCTTCGAGGACGTCCTGGATGCCGAAGTGGCGGCGGAGCTCGAGGTGCGTCCAGTGGAAGAGTGGGTTACGGAGCGTGGACGGCACCGTCTCGGCCCAGGCCTGGAACTTCTCGCGGGACGTCGACTTGTCGCCCGTGATGAGGTCTTCGTTGACGCCGTTGGCGCGCATCGCGCGCCATTTGTAGTGGTCGCCGGCGAGCCAGATGGCCGTGAGGTCCTCGAAGCGACGGTCGTCGGCGATGTCCTTCGGGCTGAGGTGGCAGTGGTAGTCGACGATCGGCTGGTCCTTCGCCACGCCGTGGTACAGCTTCTGGGCCGTGCCGGTCGAGAGGATGAAGTTATCGTCCATGAAGGCCATCGTCGTCGGTCTCGTTCAGATGGACATCGCGGCGAAGCCGCCGTCGACGACGATCTCGGCGCCGGTCACGAAGCTGCCGGCGTCGGAGGCGAGCAGGAGGGAGGCGCCGATCAGTTCCTTGGCCTCGCCGAAGCGGTTCATCGGGGTCTTGCCCAGGATCATCGCCACGCGCTCGGGCGTGAGCACCTTGCGGTTCTGTTCGGCCGGGAAGAAGCCCGGGACGAGCGTGTTGACGCGCACGCCCTTGGCGGCCCATTCGCGGGCGAGGTTCTTTGAGAGGTTATGCACCGCGGCCTTGGAGGCCGAGTAGGTGAAGACGCGGGAGAGCGGCAGGATGCCGGATTCCGAGCCGAGGTTGATGATCGAGCCGGAACCGGCCTTGACCATCGCCTCGCCGAAGACCTGGCAGCCGAAGACGACGCCCTTGACGTTCACCGTGAGGATCTTGTCGAGCTGGGCTTCGTCGATGTCGAAGAACGGCGTGGGCGAGTTGACGCCGGCGCCGTTGACGAGGACGTCGACCTTGCCGTGCTTGGCGAGGATGCCGTCGCGGAGCCTGATCAGGTCGGCCTTGTGGGTGGCTTCGCAGGAGAGGAACTCGCCGGAGCCGCCGGCGGACTTGATCTTGGCGAGACGGGCGTCGGCCTTGGCGGGGTCGCGGCCGACGAGGATCACGTGGGCGCCGGCGTCGGCGAAGCCTTCGGCCATCGCGCCGCAGAGTTCGCCCGTGCCGCCGATGACGACGGCGACGCGGCCCTTGAGGGAGAAGAGTTCGAGGGAGGACATGAGTTTAGGGCTAGGGGTAGGGGCAGGGGTGGGTGGCTTAGCGCACGACGCGGGCGCCGCCGCCGGAGAGCTGCTTCTCGACCTCCTTGCGGGTGACCATCGACGTGTCGCCGGGAGTGGTGGAAGCCAGCGCGCCGTGGGCGGCGCCGTAGTTGACGGCCTTCTGGGCGTCGTTGTGTTCGAGGAAGCCGAAGACCAGGCCGGAGGCGAAGCTGTCGCCGCCGCCGACGCGGTCGAGGATCTCGAGCTCCGGGAACTTGATGCTGTCGTAGAACTTGCCGTCGTGCCAGCAGATGGCGCTCCAGTCGTTCTTGGTGGCGGTGATCACGCGGCGGAGGGTGGTCGCGGCGACCTTGAAGTTCGGGAACTGCTTCACGGCCTCGCCGATCATGTCCTTGAACGCCTGGGTCTCGATGTGGGAGAGGTTATGGTCGACGCCCTTGACCTCGAAGCCGAGGGAGGCGGTGAAGTCCTCCTCGTTGCCGATCATCACGTCGACGAACTTGGCGATCTCGCGGTTCACTTCCTGGGCCTTCTTGAGGCCGCCGATGGTCTTCCAGAGGGAAGGGCGGTAGTTCAGGTCGTAGGAGACGACGGTGCCGTGCTTCTTGGCCGCCTTGACGGCCTCGATGGTCGTCTGCGCGGTGGTCTCGGAGAGGGCCGCGAAGATGCCGCCCGTGTGCAGCCAGCGGACGCCGAGCTTGCCGAAGAGGTGCTCCCAGTCGAAGTCGCCGGGCTTGATCTGCGAGGCGGCGGTGTTGCCGCGGTCCGGGACGCCGACGGCGCCGCGGATGCCGAAGCCGCGCTCGGTGAAGTTGAGGCCGTTGCGCACCGTGCGGCCGATGCCGTCGTCCTCGCGCCACTTGATGAAGTCGGTGTTCACGCCGCCCTGCATCACGAAGTCCTCGAGCAGGCGGCCGACCTCGTTGTCGACGAACGCCGTGCAGACGGAGGTGCGCAGGCCGAAGCACTTGCGGAGGCCGCGGGCGACGTTGTATTCGCCGCCGCCTTCCCAGACCTGGAACTGGCGCGTGGTGCGCACGCGGCCTTCGCCCGGGTCGAGGCGGAGCATGATTTCACCGAGGGAGACCTGGTCGAAGGCGCATTCCATCGCCGACTTGATCTGGAGAGCCATGGTAGGAGGAGTTGGGATTGGGAAGGGAGGAGGTTCAGCCGGTGGGCAGGGCGGTGAGGTCGAACGGCTGGTGGCCGATGTGGGCGGCGATCTCGTTGAAGGCTTCGACTTCGGCCTTGGAGAAGAGGAGGCCGCCGGCCTTCTGGCTGCGCGCGGCGAAGGTCGCCTCGAGCTGGCCCGGGAGCATGCACTTCTCGTTGCCGTGGCCGAGGACGTCGGCCAGGACGGCCTTCACGTTCTCGGACTGGCTGCGGCCCTTGGCGAAGGCGCCGGAGCTGATGGCGTCCGGATGGATCACCTGGAAGAAGAAGGCGCAGGCCTGCTTCTCGCCGGGGACGTGCGTGCGGCTGCGGAGGGTCGGGAGGGAGCCGCCGATGAAGCCGGCGACGATCTCGTTGATGAGCGAGAGCCCGTAGCCCTTGTGGGCGCCGAAGGGGATGAGCGAGACGGCCTCGTTCGGGTCGAGGGTGACCTTGCCGTCCTTGTCCACGGCGGCGTCAGGCGGGAGCATCTTGCCTTCGCGCTTCAGGACCTGGACGCGGCCCATGGCGATGACGGAGGTGGCCCAGTCGATCACGATCGGGAAGCCGACGGCGTCGGTGGTCGGGAAGCCCCAGGAGTGCGGGTTGGTGCCGAGCGTGGGGTGCTTGCCCTGGAAAGGGACGACTTCCGCGAGGGTGGCGGTGCAGTTCGTGTAGGCGATGTAACCGCGCTTGGCGGCCTCCATCACGTAGCCGCCGCCCCAGAGGTAGTGGAAGGCGTTGTCGACCGAGACCGTGCCCACGCCGTACTTGTCGGCGAGCTCGACGCAGCGGTCGATGGCGTCGACGGCGACGGCCTGGCCGAGCTTCTGGTGGGCGTCCCAGACTTCGGCGGCCGCGAAGCGGGAGGCTTTCTTCGTCACGGCGGCGTTGGGCGTGCAGCCCGGGACCTTGGCGCCGGAGCCGAAGAGCTCGTCGAGGTGGAGGGCCTTCAGCGCGTTGTGCGTGCGGATGCCGTGGTGCGTGGCCATGCTGGCCATCTGGGCGGCCTGCGCGGACTCCTTTGCGCCGAAGCCGCGCTTGACGTAGGCGGAGGTGACGAGCGCCTCGTGGGCGGCGCGGGAGACGACATGGAAGACTTCGCTCATGGGTGTGTCGAGGAAGGGATGGTCAGACGACCCTCTTCACCGGGACTTCGGGGTTGATCTGGGCGAGGGGCTTCTCGCCGTGCATCGCGCGGATGAGGTTGGTGACGGCGGCGACGGCCTGGCGCTGGACGCTTTCGGCGGTGCGGGAACCGATGTGCGGGGTGACGACGCAGTTCGGGAGCTTGGTGAGCGGGTGATCGGCGCGCGGCGGTTCTTCGTCGAGCACGTCGGTGCCGTAGCCGCCGACCTGACCGGACCTGAGGGCGGCCGCGATGTCGTCGGTATGGACGATCTCGCCGCGGGCGCAGTTGAGGATGAGCACGCCCTTCTTCATCTTGGCGATGTTCTCGGCGCGGATCAGGTCGCGCGTCTCGGGGGTCAGGTTCGTGTGCAGGGAGAGGTAGTCGGAGACGCCGAAGACCTCGTCCGTCGTGGCGGCGCGCTTCACGTCGTATTGGGCGGCGAACTTGTCGTCCCAGTAAAGGTCGAAGCCGACGACCTTCATGCCGAAGGCACGGGCGCGGACGGCGACTTCCTTGCCGATGCGGCCCATGCCGATGATGCCGATCGTCTTGTCGAGGAGCTCATGGCCCGTCTTGCGCTTCCAGCCGCCGGAGCGCGTGGAATCGGTGTGGAAGTAGAAGTTCTTCTCCAGGGCGAGCAGGAGGAGGAAAGTATGCTCGGCCACGGTCGTGTGATTGACGCCGGGGGTGAAGAGCAGCGGGATGCCCTTGGCCGTGAGGGTCTTCACGTCGATCTTGTCCACGCCGATGCCGTACTTAGAGACGACCTTGAGGCGGGGGAGGGCTTTCTCGATCACCGCCGCGGTGATCATGTCGTCTCCGCAGATGTAGCCGACGAAGTCGCCCATCAGGGCCAGCGTGTCCGCCTCGTTCAGCGGCCCGCGGGCGGTGACCACTTCCCAGCCCGTTTCGGCGAGCATCTTATGGTGCTCTCCGGGGGTATCCTGGAAGGAAGTGGTCGTGAGGAGGATGCGCGGCTTCGTCATAGGTACACTCACGCCCAAGATGGCTTTGGGGCGGGTTTCCGTCAACAGGAGTTCTAGGGTGGACTTACCTCGAAATCGGTATTTGGTAATTCCGCCCCGATTTCATGTCGAACCCCGCCCAAAACACCGGAGCCCCTTCGCATCGGTGGGTCATTCTGGTCCTCCTGTTCTTCGCCACGACGATCAATTATATCGATCGGCAGATCCTCGCCCTGCTGAAACCGATGCTCGACGCCGAACTGGGTTGGACGAACGAGCAGTATGGTATCGTCAACGCCGCTTTCCAGGGCGCCTATGCTTTTGGCCTTCTCGGTTTCGGTTGGTTCATCGACCGTTTCGGCGTGAAGATCGGCTACGCGGTCTCGATCTTCGCCTGGTCGGCCGCCGCGGCCGCGCACGCGATGGTCGGTTCGGTCTCCGGCTTCCGCTGGGCGCGCGTCGCCCTGGGGGTCGGTGAAGGCGGCAATTTCCCGGCGGCCATCAAGACCGTCGCCCAATGGTTCCCCCGCTCGGAGCGGGCTTTCGCCAACGCGCTCTTCAATTCCGGCACCAACGTCGGAGCCCTGATCGCTCCCGCCGTCATCCCCCTGATGGCCCTCAATTACGGCTGGCGCTCCACCTTCGTCGTCGCCGGCCTGCTCGGCGTCGTGTGGATCTTCTTCTGGATCCCGCTCTTCAAGGAAGCCCCTAAGCTCCAGGACGAGGAGATCACCTCCGACCGCAAGGTGCCTTGGCTGAGCCTGCTGGGCAAGCGTCAGGCCTGGGCCTACATGGCGGCCAAGTTCCTGACCGACCCGGTCTGGTGGTTCTACCTGATCTGGCTGCCTGATTACTTCAAGCGCGAGCAGCACCTCGACCTCAAGGCTTCAGCTCTCCCGCTCGTCGTCCTCTACGGCATCGTCACGGTCCTCAGCATCTTCGCCGGCTGGCTCGTCAAGCGCCTCGCCGAGAGCGGTCACGACATCGTCAAGGTCCGCAAGGCCTCGATGCTCATCTTCGCCCTGTGCTCGCTGCCGATCTTCTTCGTCCGCGGTCTCGGCATGTGGGAGGCCGTGCTGCTCATCGCCTTCGCCGCCTCGGCCCACCAGGCTTGGTCCGCCAGCCTCTACGCGACGATCTCCGACACCTTCCCGAAGGAAGCCGTGGCTTCCGTGTCCGGTCTCGGCGGCTTCGTCGGTTCCATCGGCGGCATGATCTTCCCGGTCGTCGCCGGCCGGATCCTCGACAGCAACGTCAACGGTTACGAGGTGCTGTTCGGTTTCTGCGCCATCGCCTACGTGGTGGCCTTCGTCATCCATCACGTCCTCGTGCCTAAGCTCGAGATGGCCGAAGTCTGAGCCTCGTCGCCATGACAAAAGCAAAGGACCCCGTGACGGGGTCCTTCGTGTTGGTCGGTCCGGCCGCGGTTACCCCGCGACGACGATGTTCACCAGCTTGCCCGGGACGACGATCTCCTTCACGACGGGCTTGCCGTCGGTGAACTTGAGCACGTCGGCGTCGGCCTTGGCGAGGGCGAGCAGGGCGTCCTTGGAGAGGTCCTTGGCGACCTTGGCGGTGGCGCGGACCTTGCCGTTGACCTGGAAGATGACCTCGACGGTCGTCTCGACGAGCTTCGCGGCGTCGAACTTGGGCCAGCCGGCGGCGGTGATGCTTTCCCGGTGACCGAGGCGTTCCCAGATCTCCTCGCACACGTGCGGGGCGAACGGGGCGGCGAGGCGCACGAAGTCCTCGACGGTCGCGCGACGCAGGGCCGGCGCCTTCTCGGCGACGTTCATGAGGATCATCATCTGCGAGATGGCGGTGTTGAACTGCAGCGTCTCGATGTCCTTCTCGACCTTCTGGATGGTGCGATGGAGCTCGCGCACGAGTTCCTCGGATTCGGCGCCGTCGGCGCTGATCTTGGCGGAAGCGCCGCCGGTGTTCTCGTCGACGGCCAGGCGCCAGAGGCGCTTGAGGAAGCGGGTGATGCCGATGATGCCGTCGGAATTCCAAGGCTTGGAGGCCTCGAGCGGTCCGAGGAACATCAGGTACATGCGGAGCGCGTCGGCGCCGTGTTCCTTGACGATGGCGTCCGGGTTCACGATGTTGCCGCGGCTCTTGGACATCTTCTCGCCGTCCTCGCCCATGATGAGGCCTTGGTGGAAGAGCTTCTTGAACGGCTCGGCGGTCGGGAGGACGCCGATCTCGTGGAGGAAGCGGTGCCAGAAGCGCGCGTACAGCAGGTGGAGCACGGCGTGCTCGGCGCCGCCGATGTAGAAGTCGGGGCAGCCCCAGTATGCCAGATCGGCCTTGGACGCGAGGGCCTCGGCGTTCCGGGGGTCGATGTAGCGCAGGTAATACCAGCACGAGCCGGCCCACTGGGGCATGGTGTTCGTCTCACGTGAGGCCTTGACCCAGCGCGGGCCGGGCTGCGGCTGGGACTGCGGGACGGTGGCGCCGGAGGCGACGTCGTACCAGACCTCGGTCCACTCGGGCTCCTTCGAGAGCGGCGAATCGCCGGTCGGGGAGGGTTGGTAGGACTTGACGGTCGGCAGGGTGAGGGGGAGCTGCTTGGAGGTCAGCGGCACGGCGCAGACTTCGACGCCGTCGAGCCGGCAGGTGACGGGCTCCTTCGGGAGGAACTCGCGCGCTTCGGAATCGGCCGGGATCCTGGCGTAGTCTTCGCGGGAGACCCAGAGGAGCGGGAAGGGCTCGCCCCAGTAGCGCTGGCGCGAGAAGAGCCAGTCGCGCAGCTTGAAGTTCACGGCCAGCTTGCCCTGGCCCTTGGCGGCGAGGTCGACGGTGATCCGCCTCTTGGCCTCGCTCGCGGAGAGGCCGTCGAAGGGGCCGGAGTTCACCATCGGGCCGTCTTCGGTCCAAGGCTTCTCATTGACGTCGACGGCTTCCTTCGACCCGACGACCTGGATGATCGGCAGCTGGAACTGCTTGGCGAATTCCCAGTCGCGTTCGTCGTGCGCCGGCACGGCCATGATGGCGCCGGTGCCGTAGGTGATGAGCACGTAGTCGGCGGTCCACACGGGGATCTTGGCGCCGTTGACCGGGTTGATGGCGTAGGCGCCGGTGAAGACGCCGGACTTCTTCTTGTCGGCGAGGTCGGTGCGCTCGAGGTCGGTCTTGTTCCGGACCGCGGCGACGTAGCTTTCGACGGCCGGCTGCTGGGCGGCGGTGGTGAGCTTGCCGAGGAGCGGATGCTCGGGCGCGATGACCATGTAGGTCGCGCCGTAAAGGGTGTCCGGACGGGTCGTGAAGACGGTCAGCGTGTCGGCATGGCCGTCGAGCTTGAAAATGACTTCGGCGCCTTCGGACTTGCCGATCCAGTTCTTCTGGAGGCGCTTGGTGGAGTCGGGCCAGTCCACGTGATCGAGGCCTTCGATGAGCTTGTCGGCGTAGGCGGTGATGCGCAGGACCCACTGGCGGATCGGGCGGCGTTCGACGGGGTGGTTGCCGCGGTCGGAGCGCGGGCCCTCAGGGGTGTTCAGCACCTCCTCGTTGGCGAGGACGGTGCCGAGGGCGGGGCAGAACCAGACGGGCTTCTCGGAGACGTAGGCCAGGCCATGGCGGAAGAGCTTGAGGAAGATCCACTGCGTCCAGCGGAAGTAGTGCTCGTCGGTCGTGGAGAGCTCGCGGTCCCAATCGATGGCGAAGCCGAGCATCTGGAGCTGGCGGCGGAAATTGTCGATGTTGCGCTTGGTCTGGACGGCGGGGTGCTCGCCGGTGGCGATCGCGTGCTGCTCGGCGGGCAGGCCGAAAGCGTCCCAGCCCATCGGGTGGAGGACGTTGAAGCCGTTGGCCTTCTTGTAGCGGGCGAGGATGTCGGAGGCGGTGTAGCCTTCCGGGTGGCCGATGTGGAGGCCGGCGCCGGAGGGGTAGGGGAACATGTCCAGGACGTAATACTTCGGCTTGCCGCAGGTGATGGGCTCGGTGCGGAAGGTGGCGCCGGCTTTCCAGGCGGCCTGCCACTTCCGTTCGAAGGCGGGGAAATCGTAAACGCCGGGTTTTGTTTCCGAGGTGTCCATGAAGGCGTGCAGATAGGAGGTTCGGGACGGCGCTGGCAAGGTTTTGGAGCGGCCGGCGACCCTATCCCGCTTGCCTAGGCCCTTCGGCGGGGGTTATCTGCCTCTCATGAACGTGCTCGTGGTGGGCGGTGCCGGCTACATCGGCAGCCACTGCGTCCGGCAGGCCGCGGCCGCCGGGCACGTCGTCGCCGTGTTGGACGACCTTTCCTACGGACATGCCGAGTCCGTCCCGGCCGGGGTGCGGTTCTTTCGCGCCGACATGGGCGACCAGGCCGCCGTCCGCGCCGCCCTGCGTGAGACCCGGGCGGAGGTGGTCATCGATTTCGCGGCCTTCACCAACGTCGGGGAATCCGTCCGGCAGCCGGAGCGCTACCATGAGAACAACGTGGTCCGGACCGAAGGCCTGCTCCAGGCCATGCTGGCCGAAGGCGTGAAGAAGTTGGTCTTCTCGAGCACCTGCGCGACTTACGGCGTCCCGGAGCGGATGCCGATGACGGAAGACCTTCCGCAGCGCCCGATCAATCCTTACGGCGCGACGAAACTCGCCGTGGAGCTGCGCCTCCGCGAACTCGCCGCTTCGCACGGCCTGAGCTTCGCGGGCTTCCGTTATTTCAACGCCGCCGGGGCGTCCCCCGACGGCGCCATCGGCGAAGACCATTCGCCGGAGACGCACCTCATCCCGCTCGCCATCGCCGCCGCCCTGGGCCGCCGTCCGCCGCTCCAGGTCTTCGGCACGGATTATCCGACGCCCGATGGCACGTGCCTGCGCGACTACGTGCATGTGGACGACCTTTCCCGCGCCCATCTGGACGTCCTGCCGAAGCTGGGACAGCCCGGTCAGGCTCTGTTCTATAATCTCGGCACGGGCGCGCCATATACGGTCAAGGAGGTCATCGCCAGCGTGGCGCGCATCCTCGGGCGGCCGGTGCCGCACGAATTCGCCGGACGGCGCGAAGGCGATCCGCCCGCGCTCTACGCCGACGCCTCCAAGGTCCGCCGCGAACTCGGCTGGACCCCGCGGTATGATACGCTCGACAGCATCGTGCTGACCGCGTGCCATTGGCATCTCGCCCGGCCCAAGGGCTTCGCCTCCTGATCCGATGTCCGAACAACTCCATCCGCACTGGCGTATCCAGTATATCCGCTCCCGGAAGGAGCCCGGCGCCGGCAGCCCGTTCGCGGCCCTGCTCGCCGCCGATGACGACGAGGCCAACCTGATCCTGCATCGCGGGGCGCTCTGCTTCGTCATCCTCAACAACTCGCCGTATAATCCCGGCCATCTGATGGTGCTGCCGAACCGCGAGGTCGCCGAACTGGCGGATCTCACCGCCGCGGAGCGTGCCGAGCTGATGGACCTGCTCGTCCGTTGCCAGGCCGTCCTGCAGAAGGTGATGAGTCCCGCCGGTTTCAACATGGGCCTGAACCTCGGCAAGGCCGCCGGCGCGGGCATCCCCACGCACCTGCACTTCCATGTCGTGCCGCGCTGGGACGGCGACCATAACTTCATGCCGGTCATCGCCGACACGCGCGTCCTGCCGCAGGCGCTCGCCGAGCTCTGGGCGCGGCTCAGGCCCGGCTTCGCCGCCGCATGAGCCGGGTCGTCGACATCTCCGTCCGCCACGCGAAGACCAAGGTGTCCGCGGTCTCCGTCCAACGGGTCGTCGACGCTCTCGACAAGCTCAAGGGCTACCGTTGCCCAGAAGGGTCTCTCTCCATCGCCTTCCTCGGCGACAAGGAGACCGCCAAGCTGCACGACGAATTTCTCGGCGATCCGTCGGTCACCGACGTCATCACGTTCGTCGGCGAAGAGCATCCGGGGGAACTTTTCGCCGGCGAGATCTGCGTGAACATCGACCAGGCCCGCCGGGCCGCGAAGGAGCACGACGTCACCCTGGCCACCGAGCTGCGTCTCTACGTCGCCCATGGTTGGCTGCATCTTTCCGGCCTGCGGGACGGCAACCGCAAGGAATCCGCCGCCATGCGGGTCGGTGAGGCCGTGGCGGTCTCGCACCTCGACAAGCTCGGCGCCAAGCTCCGGGTCCGCGATTAAGGGACTCGCCCTCGGCTCCGCCCACGTCCAACTTGACCGCAGGATGAAGCGCACCGTCATCATTCATTCCGGCGGGATGGACTCCACCGTGCTCCTGGCCCACCTCTTGGCCGAGGGCAGGGAAGTGCACGCCCTCTCCGTCGATTACGGCCAGCGCCACCGCCGCGAACTCGCCGCCGCCGCCGAGATCTGCGCCCATTACAAAGTTCCTCATCGCATCGCCGACCTCCGTGGCATGACCTCGCTTTTCGGAGCCAACGCGCTCACCGACGCCCACGTCGCCGTGCCCGAAGGACATTATGAGGAGGCCAGCATGAAGGCCACCGTCGTGCCGAACCGCAACATGCTGCTCATCGCGACCGCCGCCGCCTGGGCGATGTCGCTCAAGGCTTCCTCCGTCGCCTACGGCGCCCATGCCGGCGACCACGCGATCTACCCTGACTGTCGCCCCGCCTTCGCCGATGCTCTGGACAAGGCCATCCGGCTCGCCGACTGGCATGAGGTCTCATTGGAGCGCCCTTTCGTGGGCATGGACAAGACCGCCATCGTGCGCCGAGGGGCCGAGCTGGGCGTGCCTTTCGCCCTGACATGGTCCTGCTATGTCGGCGGCGAGCGGCACTGCGGCAAGTGCGGCACCTGCGTGGAGCGCAAGGAGGCTTTCCTGCGCGCCGGCGTGCCGGATCCGACCCCTTACGCCGGGCAGGCTTATTCCTCGGATAAGCGGGCTTAAGACCCGTTCTCGGCGCATTTATTGATTTGAAAGCCTCCTCCTCCGCGGGATAACCCCTACGGCGTGTTCCGACGCTCCCAGAGACCGTTCGCGTGGCTCGCCCTCGTGGCGTGGCTGGCGGCGTCCGGTCTGTCGTGGGACCTCCTGCAGGTCGTCGCCTGGACCAAGATGTCGGTCGAGAACGCCGCCCAGCGCTCCGTCGGCGCGGCGGTGACCAAGGCCTTGGCGGACGCCCCTTGCGCGATGTGCAAGGTCGCCCAGGACGGACGCAAGCAGAGCGAGCAGCAGCCGCTGGCGAAGGAAGATGCCGTGAAGGCGAAGGCCAAGGCGGACACCTCCGTCGACGTCCTGGCTGTCATCGACTCCCATGATTTTCAGGGTCGGGCGCACGCCTGGCCGTCGGATGAAGTCGGGCTGGCCAGGGCCGGCGAGGTGCCGGTGCCGCCCCCCCGGGTGCGCGGCTGATCACCGTTGCCGGTCGCGGTCAGTTCGGCCGGCGCGTGGCTCGCTCCCTCCCCCTAAGTCGCACCTTTCGGTGCGCACCGTCGCTTGCGCGGACCGCCACACCCGTGCCGGCGACAAGACCCAACACACCTCCCTTCATGAACGCTTCCTTCCTCTCCGCCCGTGCTTCCCGCGTGGCGCTCTTCTCCCTCCTCGCCCTCGGCGCCACCACCGAAGCCCAGGCCTGCCCCTGCGGTTGCGTCCGGGTGCCGGTCGACAACCTGTTGGACCGTCCGGCGGCGGCCGCCAGCCCGTTCACCTTCGACGTCCGCTACGACTACGTCGACCAGAACCGGCGCGACAACGGCGCGCACGCGCATTTCTACGCGACGCACCGGAACATCACGACGACCCTCGAGACGAATCTCGGCGGTCAGGTCTGGTCGCTGGCGATCCCGCGCGTCGACCGGACGATCCGGACGAGTAGCACCAGCCAGGACATCAATGGTCTCGGCGACCTCGCGCTCTCGACCCGCTTCAAGTGGTCGGACTACGTCGTCATCGCCGGAGTGAAATTTCCGACCGGCGCGGACGATCTCACGCTGAACGTCGCGCGTCGCTACCTGCAGCCCGGCACCGGCTCGACCGACCTCCAGCTGGCCGTCCGACGCGAGTACGCGGCCGACGCGGACCATCCTTGGTTCTTCTGGCAGGTCGGCGCCCAAGGCGCGGTGGCCTCCGACGCCAACTTCCGGCCGGGCACGACGCTGACCGGCACGCTCGGCGCGCGCTACGATTGGACGGAGTCGCTCAGGTTCTCGCTCCAGACCACGGCGATCCGCCAGTTCCGCGACAAGAACACCGTGAGCGCCGCGGGCCTGACCGCCTACGCCGAAGACCTGGAGAGCGCGGCGTTCTCGACGCACATCGCCGCGGGCCTGACCTATCAGCTGGGCGCCAGGACGAGCGCCTACCTGTTCTACAGCACCCCGCTGAACAACAACAATCTGGCGACTCGCGCCAACGGCACCTTGGTGAATCCCGTCCACTCGAGCGAGATCTGGTCCGTCGGTCTGTCGCACTCGTTCTGAGACGCGGCCGTTTCATCGCCTTCCGAGGCCTGCCGCATGAGGATGCGGCAGGTCTCTTTTTGGCCTTTCCGGGCGGATTCGGCCCGCATCTTCCTTGCGAGAAAGCCCTCGGTTCTCCTATCTGCTGATGTCCCATGTTCACCTGCAGCAAGACCTACCGCGACATCCCGTTCGCCCACCGGCAGTATCGGCATGACGGGCATTGTTCCTTCCTGCACGGACACAACTGGGCCATCGAGATCGAGTTCGGTTGCGAGCGGCTCGATGAACGCGGCTTCGTCGTCGATTTCGGCGGACTGGGTTTCCTGAAGGCCTGGATTGCGGAGCATCTCGACCACGCCTGCCTGTTCGCCAAGACGGATCCCGTCCGCGAGAAGCTCCTGCAGGATTTCCCGAAGCTCTTCCGTCCTCTCGTCATCGACTCCGTCTCCACCGAAGGCATCGCGCAGTTCCTGTTCGAGACTTTCGACCCGATGGTCCGCAAGGAGACGGGCGGCCGTGCTTGGATCCGGCAGCTCATCCTCCACGAGGACACCAAGAACAAGGCTTGTTATCAGCCGAAGGCCTGACCATGGCCGAATTCTACCCCGTCAATGAGACGTTCCTCAGCTGGCAAGGGGAGGGGGTGCATCTCGGCCGTAAGGCCTTCTTCATCCGGCTGCAGGGTTGTCCGGTGAAGTGCGTCTGGTGCGACTCCGCGTCCACCTGGCACCCGCAGTTCGTCCCGAAGCAGGTCCGCAAGGCCTCCCCGGCTGAGTTGGCCGCCGAAGCCGTCTCCGCCCGCCCGGAGTTCGTCGTCCTGACTGGCGGCGAGCCTTGCATCCATGACCTTGGTCCTCTGTTGGCCGCCATGGCCTCGGTCGGGCTGAAGGTCCACCTCGAGACCTGTGGGGCCTACGCCATAGCCCCGGGTTTCGCCTGGGTGACCGTCAGCCCGAAATGGGCGAAACCGCCTCTGGCCGAATCCTTGGCCCGGGCGGATGAGGTGAAGCTCATCGTCGAGGCCCCGGACAGCGTCGTCCGTTGGACCGAGGCCGTGGGTGGCAAGTGGCTGAGCCCCAACGTCTGGCTGCACCCTGAGTGGTCTCGTCGGGCCGATCCGGACGTCCTTCGGACGATCACCGAGCAGGTCAAGCAGGCTGGGGCGCCTTACCGGGCCGGCTGGCAGGTCCAAAAGCCCTATGCGGCCGACGCTTTGGACCCCCGGGCTCGTCCGCCGGCCCCCTTGGGCGGCGACGTCGGCAAGGGTTTCTGAGCAGGACGTGGCCGGCCGCGGTGCGGACGTCGGCGTTCGCGCGCGGGACTATCTGCCGACGGGGATTTTTTTTGCTTCACACGGGGGCGGAAGCCTCATTCAAAACCATCTCATGAACCGACCTGCCGTGCTCGCTCTCGAAGATGGTACCATTCTTCGGGGCAGGGCGTTCGGAGCTACGGCCACCCTCTGCGGCGAAGTCGTGTTCAACACGAGCATGACCGGCTATCAGGAGATCCTCACCGACCCATCCTACTTCGGCCAGATCGTCACCATGACCGCCCCGCAGATCGGCAACTACGGCGTCAATGAGGACGACTTCGAGTCCGCCCGTCCGCACGTCGCCGGTTTCGTCGTCCGCGATCTGTCGCCCATCGTCTCGAACTGGCGCGCCACCAGCGATCTCGGCGCCTGGCTCGCGAAGTACGGCATCCCCGGCATCGAAGGCGTCGACACCCGCTCCCTGACCAAGAAGCTGCGCTCCGCGGGCGTCATGAAGGCCTGCCTCTCCACCGAGGGCATCAGCGATGAGGAAGCCCTCAAGCGCGCCCGCGCCTGGACCGGTACCGTCGGCGCCGACTTCGTCAAGGACGTCACCTGCCAGGCTCCTTATCACTTCAACGCGAAGGCCGGCGACTGCGAAGCCTTCACCGTCGCGGGCACGCAACTCAACAAGCCCAAGGTGCGCGCGCAGAAGTATCGCATCGCGGCCTACGATTTCGGGGCCAAGACCTCTATCTTCCGCCGGCTCGTCGCCTCCGGCTTCGACGTCCATGTCTTCCCGGCCCGCACCCCGGCCGCCGAGATCCGCGCCTTCAATCCCGACGGCGTCTTCCTTTCCAACGGCCCCGGCGACCCCGCCGCCCTCAAGTACGCCCACGAGGCCGTGGCCGACCTCATCACGACCTACCCCGTCTTCGGCATCTGCCTCGGTCACCAGATCATCACGCATGCCATCGGCGCCTCGACCTACAAGCTGAAGTTCGGTCACCGCGGCGGTAACCAGCCCGTCAAGAACACCGAAGAAGGCCGCGTGGCCATCACCGCCCAGAACCATGGCTTCGCCTCGAAGCGCGAAGACCTTGAGCGATGCGGCGCCGTCGTCACCGAGGTCAACCTCAACGACGACACCGTCTCCGGACTGCGTCTGAAGGACAAGCCGGTCTTCTCCGTGCAGTATCACCCGGAAGCCGGCCCCGGACCGAACGACGCCGACGTGCTGTTCGATCGGTTCTACGACCTCATCGCCAAGAGCAAGGCGGGCAAGTAAGACGCTTCGTCATGGCTGCCCGTCTTCTCGCGGTCTTGGGTCTCTCGCTTCTTCTCGGAGGGTGCGCCGTGCTTCCGCCGACGGCCGAGGACCGGGTGACCGAACTGATTGAGGACGCCGCCGCCGGCCGGTCGATCGCGGGACGGTATCACAATCTCGACCCCGTGGACGAGGCCAGCGCGGCGCAATTCGTCCACGTGGAGGAATGGCTGGACGTCAACGGCGAGGCGGTCCTGGAGGTCCGTCCCGGCGAGCCGCCGCGGGAAGCTTCCTTCCGTTTCACGCGCTCGGCCGACGGCCGGACGACCTACCTGATCAGCTACGGCTGGCCCGGTCCGCAGGTCCGCTCGCGGGCGCTGCGCCCGGCGCCCGGATCGGTCATCACCTTGCTCGGCTGGTCGGACTTGCTGCCGTGGGAGCAGTTCGGGGGCGTCTGCGTGATCACGACGCCGCGCGAGATGGCCGACGAAGAGAACCATCCCTGCAAGCAGGCGTTCGTCTTCAAGGTCACCGCCCCGCGCTGAGCCTCAGAGTTCGACCTGCATGCCGAGCTCGACCACGCGTCCGGGCGGCAGGTTGAAGTAGGCCGTGGCGGACAACGAGTTGCGGTTGAGCACTTCGAAGAGCTTCTCCTGGACGGCGTTGAGCGAGAAGCCCGTGGTCGCGCGCACGATGGTCTCGCGGCTGAGGAAGTAGGTCGTCTCGAGCGGGTTCGGGCTGATGCCGAGTTCCAGATAGGCCTTCTCGAGCACCGGGAAGACGTCCTGTTTCTCGCGGAAACCGAAGCGCCCGGTGACGCTCAGCACCGACGGGAACTCCTCGTGGCTGTCGACCTTGCAGAATTTCGGTCCCCGGGTCTGGCAGCTCACGTGCTCGCCCTCCGGCACCAAGGCCCGGTCCTCGTCGACCTTGAGCGTCACTACGATGATGTGATCGTGCAAGGCGCGGTTGTGCTTGAGGTTATGGGCGAGCGCCATCGGTACGGACTTCGTGGAGCCGGCGAGGTAGACCGCCGTGCCCTTCACCCGGACGAGCTTGCCGGCGACGAAGCGGTCCTCCACGCTGTCGATGAAGTTCTCGAAATCGCCCGCGGTCTCGTCTTCGCTCATCTTCTGCTTCATCGCGATGCGGCCTTTGTTCCAGACCGCCATGAGGTAATACACCAAGACGCCGATCAGCAGGGGCAGCCAGCCGTTCGGCAGGACCTTGTGCGCGTTACCCAGCACGAAGAGCACCTCCAGCAGGATGAAGGGCGTGAGCAGGGCGTAGGCGCCGACGGACGGGATGCGCAGCCTATGGCGCAGGTACTGGCCGAAAAGGATCGTCGTGACCAGCATCGTGAGGCTGATCGCGATGCCGTAGGCGCTGGCGAGGTTCTCGGAGGTCTCGTAGTGCAGCACGAGATAGATCGAGCCGATCATCAGCAGCCAGTTGATGACGGGCACGTAGACCTGGCCTGATTCCTGGTCGGAAGTCCGATCGATGCGCATGCGCGGCAGGTAGTTCAGCTGGATCGCCTGCATGGTGATCGAGAAGGCCCCGGCGATGAGAGCCTGGGAGGCGATGATGGCCGCCAGCGTGGCGATGACGACGAGCGGGATCTGGGCCCAGCTGGGGGCCATGTTGAAGAAAGGGTTGAAACCGGGCTCGAGGAGGGCCTCCGGATGGGCGAGGGCCCAGGCGCCCTGGCCGAGGTAGTTGAGGATGAGGGCGGGGAAGACGATGAAGCACCAGGCGGCGCGGATCGGCGTCTGGCCGAAATGCCCCATGTCGGCGTAGAGCGCTTCGGCGCCGGTCACGGAAAGGAAGACGGCGCCCAGGATCAGGATACCCAGACCGGGATGGGTGATCAGCAGCTCCAGCCCTTCGAGGGGGTTGAAGGCCCAGGCGATCTGTCCCAGGACCGCATGATGCAGGGCCAGCGACACCAGGCCGAGCCCGCCGATCGTGGCGAACCAGACCATGGTGATAGGGCCGAAATACATGCCTACGCGACCGGTGCCGATCTTCTGCAGCCAGAAAATCGCGGCGAGGATCAGCACGGCGGCGCTCGGGATGAAGTATTTCAGGAATCCGGCCGTCAGGGGGCCGTGCAGTCGTTCGTTGGCCTCCTTGACGCCTTCCAAGGCGGAGACGACGGAGATCGCAGGGGTGATGACCCCGTCCCCATAGAGCAGGGCGGCGCCGAAGACCCCCAGGAGCACCAGCGCGCTGCGGTGGTTCCCTTTGACCTTCTCCTTATCCTTCGAGGACGCGAGCGAAACCAGCGTCATGATGCCGCCTTCGCCGTCTTCGTTGGCCTCCATGACCAGCAGCACGTATTTCACCATCACCACGAAGATCAGCGACCAGATGATCAGGGACAGGATGGGTACGACCTGGGAGGCGCCCAAGATGTTGTTATCGGCGTCCCTGACCCGTAGGCATTCCTTGAAGGCGTAGAGCGGGCTCGTCCCGATGTCACCAAAGACGACCCCAAGGGCCGCGATGGTGGCCGCCACGGTCAGCGGCTTGACGGGGGTGGAGCCTTCGGAAGGCTCCTGGGCGGGCTTGCTCATGGAGAGTTATTCACAGTGACAGGTCGTAGGGGGTAATCAAAGCCAATCGGGACGCGCCGGGGCTTGCTTTTTTGCCCCCAAATCACATTTCCAGACGTTCTCTTTCCCCGCTTTCCAAACAATAAGAACAATGAATAACATCCAAACCGTTGTCATCCATGGCCTTGCGCAGGCTCAGACGGCCGCTCCAGCGGCCGGCGAGCAGCCGGGCGGAGGCTGGACCATCCTGGCCATGTATGCCCTGCTTTTCGTGGGCATGTACTTCCTGCTCTTCGCACCTCAGCGCAAGCGCCAGAAGGAGCTCGAAAAGCTGCAGTCCGAGCTTTCCGTCGGCGACAAGGTCCTCGCCGCCGGCGGCATCTATGGTCGCGTCGTCTCCATCAAGGACGACCGTATCACCCTCGAACTTGATTCCGGCCGTCTCGTCGTCCACAAATCCGCCATCATGGGCAAGGACGCCGCTGCCGGCGGGCAGGCCTGACGTCATCCACCCCTGAGCCTACCCTGATGTTATGACGTCCAGGACCTGGTTCTGGAAGATCGCGGTCTCCCTCGTCGCCCTGGCGGTCGCCTGGTACGAGTTCCACCCGATTGCTCCGACCCCTCTCGAGCAGTTCGTGCCCACGCAGGTCATCGCGCAGAAGCCCGAATTCGAAAAACTGCACGCCGAAGCCCTCGAGCGCGTCAGGCGTCACAAGGACGCCGCCGTCCCCGCCGACCAGAAGTCGGTCTCCTACTTCCAGGCTCTGCGTGACATCGGCGAAGGCCGCGGCCGCGCCGCCTCGGTCGACTTTCGCCCGTTCTTCTTCACCGAGGCGCAGATCGTCCGCGAGCCCGACCAGGCGAAGCGCAACGGCATCGTGCTGAAGCAGTTGCTCGTCGGCTCCCAAGGTCGCCTCAAGCTCGGCCTGGACCTGCAGGGCGGGGTGTCCTTCACCCTCAAGGTCGACCCGACCGGCGCCGAATCGGGCGAGAAGGGCGCGGGCGACAAATCCGGCGTCTCGCACGCCGACATGGTCGGACAGGCGCTTCAGGTCATGGAACAGCGCGTCAATCAGTATGGCGTCGCCGAACCTGTCCTTCGTCCCGTGGGCGACCTTTCCCTCGAGGTCCAGCTCCCCGGTGAGGACGCGGCCAACAATCCGGACGTCATCGACGCGCTCAAGAAGCCCGCGAAGCTCGAGTTCCGTCAGGTCCATCGCTTCGAACGTCCGGCCGAGACCGAGCGGGAGCACTCGCTCCGCTCGCTTCCCGTCGACCCGACGCTCGGTTCCGCTTCGGCCATCTCGACCTACGAGGTGCTGACCATCCGTGACGTCGACGCCCGCACCGGCGCCATCACCATCAACCGCTATTATGTCCGCAAGGCCGCCGACGCCACCGGCAAGATCATCAAGACCGCCTCCGGCCGCTCCGATGACGGCATCTCCTTCTACGTGGACATGAAGTTCACCGACGAAGGCTCCAGCAGGTTCGGCGACCTCACCGCCAAGATCGCCGAAGGCAACGTCCGCTCGGTCGGCCAGCTCGCCATCGTCCTCGACGGCAAGCTGCAGTCCGCGCCGACGGTACGCGAAGCCATCCGTAACAGCGGCGCGACCATCACCGGCTCGTTCACCCGCGAGGAGGCCGTCGAGCTCGCCAACGTCCTCAACAACCCGCTGGAGTTCCCCCTGATCATCCAGGACGTCACCTCCGTCGGCCCGTCGCTCGCCAAGGACGCCCAGGGCAAGTCCGTCGTGGCCTCGCTGGTCGCGGTCGGCCTCGTCGTCTTCTTCATGGTCGGGTTCTACGTCTGGGGCGGCTTCATCGCCATCTTGGGCATGATCCTCAACCTGCTGATGATCCTCGGCGCCATGGCCTACTTCGGCGCGACCATCACGCTGCCCGGCGTCGCCGCGCTCGTGCTCACCCTCGGCATGGCCGTCGACGCGAACATCCTCATCTTCGAGCGCGTGCGCGAGGAGGCCGCCCTCGGCAAGGACCGCTCCGCCGCCCTCCGCGAAGGTTACGCCCGCGCGACCTGGACCATCATCGACGCGAACCTGACGACGCTGCTCACGGCGCTGATCCTCGTGTTCATGGGTTCCGGTCCGATCCGCGGTTTCGGCATCACGCTGACCATCGGCATCTTCACCACCGTGTTCACGTCCCTCGTGACCTGCCGCGGCCTGCAGGAACTCGCCCTCGCCCGCGGCGTGATGACGCGCATCTTCGGCCTCCCGGTCTTCCGCCCGACGCTCGACATCCCGTTCCTCAAGTTCGCCCGCGTCGCCTTCCTCGCCTCCTGGCTGGTCATCGCCCTCGGCCTCGGCCAGCTCGCCATCAAGGGCAAGGAAGCCTTCGGCAAGGACTTCCGTGGCGGCGAATCCACCCTGGTCGCCCTGGCGCCCGGCGCCGCCGTCGACACCGGCAAGATCACCGCGCTCGCCGGCTCCATCGGCCTGCCGGACACCACCGTCACCGTGCAGACCCCGGTCGGCGGCGGCGAACCGACTCTCCGCATCGAGACCGAACTCACCAAGGACAAGTCCAAGGGCGAGTTCGCCAACGTCGCGGCCATCGTGGGCGCCATCCAGGCCAAGACCCCGGAGATCCTCAAGGACCGCACCGCGCCGGTCGAGAGGCTCATGCTGTCCAAGGAGGCCATCGGCGGTTCCGTCAGCTCGGAGCTGCGCGCCAACGCCATCTGGTCCGTCATCCTGGCGCTCCTCGGCATCGGCCTCTACGTCTCCCTGCGCTTCGAGGCCGGTTTCGGCGTCGCCGCGATGGTCGCCACGCTGCACGACGTGCTGCTGACGATCGCTCTTTTCGTGGCTTTCGGCGGACAGTTCAACGCGACCCTCATCGCCGCGATCCTGCTGATCATCGGTTACTCCATCAACGACACCATCGTCGTCTTCGACCGCATCCGCGAGGAGCTCCAGGCCAACCCTGGCCGCGGGCTCCGCGACGTGATCCACTTCGCCATCAACCGCACGCTCTCCCGTACGACGCTCACCGCGGCGACGGTCTTCCTCTGCGCCGTCGCCCTCTGGGCCTTCGGCGCCGGCGACGTCCGCCTCTATGGCGAAATCTTCATCTACGGCGTGCTGACCGGAACCTTCTCCTCGATCTTCATCGCGAGCCCCGTCTTCTACTGGTGGCACAAGGGCGAGCGCAAGGGCGTAGACGCCGCGGAACTCCCGCGCACCTATTCCTGGGAGGCGGGCTCCGACAAGGACGCCTAAGGCGTCCCTTCTTATGGCCGCCTGGTCTCACCGGGTCGCGGACGCCGGGCTCGCCCGTCGCATCGCGGATTCGCTGGGGGTTAGCGAACCCCTGGCCGCCGTCCTCGCCCGTTCCTTCACGGACGAGGCCGAGGCGGAGCGTCATCTCCGTCCGCAGCTCGCCCACGTCTCCGACCCGTTCGCGGTCGGGGGCCTGCGCGAAGCCGCCGAACGTCTCGTCGCGGCCGCCGCCAAGGGCGAGCGGATAGCCATCCTCGGTGACTACGACGTCGACGGGGTCTCGAGCACCGCGATGCTCGTCCACTTCCTCCGCCGCCTCGGTGCCGCGCCGGAGTATTTTGTCCCCCGTCGGCTGGAAGAGGGCTATGGTCTCTCGATGGCCGCGCTCGAACGCGTGCTGGCCGAGGCGAAGCCGCAGCTCTTCGTCGCGCTCGATTGCGGCACCAACTCCCGGCTCGAGGTCGAACGCCTCCGTGCCGAAGGCGTCGACGTCATCGTGGTCGACCACCACGTCGCGAAGGAATCCCGCGTCACCTGCACGCTCGTCAACCCGCGCGTCAACGACGCCGAGGACGCCCCGTGGCAGACGCTCTGCACCGCCGGGCTGGTCTTCAAGCTGGTCCACGGCGTCCTCAAGGTCCTGCGCCTGGCCGGCGACGAACGTGGCGCTTCCATCGCGGTGAAGGACTATCTTGACCTGGCGGCCCTCGGCACCATCGCCGACCTCGTGCCGCTGCGCACGGAGAACCGCATCCTCGCGGCCCACGGACTCAAGGCCTTGGGCGAAGCCCGTCGGCAAGGCCTGCGCGCCCTCATCGCCGTCAGCGGCATGGCGCCAGGCGGCGTGCTTTCTTCGGTCGATGTCTCCTATCGCATCGGGCCCCGCATCAATGCGAGCGGTCGGCTGGCCGACGCCTCGCTGCCCCTGCGCCTGCTGCTTTCCGACGATCCTGACGACTGCCTGCGCGACGCCACCCAGCTCGACGCCATCAACCGCGAGCGTCAGGAGATCGACAAGAAGGTCACCGAAGAAGCCATGGCCCAGGCCAAGGCGATGGGCGACCTCGCCGGCTATGTCGTCCACGGCGACTGGCATCCGGGGGTCGTGGGCATCGCCGCCGGCAAGATCTGCCGCGCCCTCGACCGTCCGGTGATCGTCCTCGGCAAGGAAGGGGACAGCGCCAAGGGTTCCGGTCGCAGCGTACCGGGCACCAATCTCGTCGAGGCCCTCGGCGCCTGCGCCGACCTGCTGAAGACCTACGGCGGACATCCGATGGCCGTCGGCGTCTCTCTCGACGTCGTCGCCGTCGAGGCTTTCCGCGCGCGTTTCGACGAAGCCATCCGGGCCCAGCGGCTGGCCGGAATCGCGCAGGCGGACGGGCATGACCTAGACATCGCGCACTGGATCCGGCCGGCCGACGTGACGGACCAGCTGCTCGACGACCTCGAGCTCCTGCAGCCTTACGGCGAATGCAACCCCGAGCCGGTCTTCGGCTTCAAGGGCTTCGTCTTCGATCGCCCGCCCGCGCCGTTCGGCGACGGCAATTTTCGTCACCAGGTCCTGCTCAGCGGCGGCCGCCGCCTGAACTTCGTGGCCTGGCGCATGGCCGACCGCATCCCCGAGCTCGGCAAGCCCGTGGAGCTGGCCGTCAAGCTGCAGTGGAATCGCTGGCAGGGCCGACGCACGCCGCAGGCCGAGATCCTCGACTGGCGCTACGGCGCCTGACTCAGCGTCCGGCCGGGTCCGCCGCCGTCCGCGCGTCCTCGATGCTGCGGCAGCGCAACGTCTGGGGATTCTCGGGGTCAGGGAGCAGGAAGGTGAGCGTCCGGACCTCCGGGTTGCGGAGCATGCGCAGCAGGTAGCCCGGAGTCAGGCCGTCGGGTCCTTCGATGAGGATCTCGCGGAGCGAGTATCCGTAGTCGGCTCCCTGGTTGGTGACGATCCCGCGGGAGTTGCCTTTCAGGGTTAGGCGCCGTCCTTCGGACCTCACCTCCACGGGCTTTCCGGTCAGGTTGACGAACTGTTGCGAACCGAAGGGGAAGGCGCCCTCGCCGTCTTCCATCGCCATGATCTGGTAGCCGTTGGCGGCGGCGTAGAAGATCAGCAGATACTTTCCGTCCTTGTGGAACGTGCAATCGGTGGTCGGCGCGGAGGGAAGCGAGGCCGGCCTGGGCTCGGGCTTGCCGGCCGTCGGCGCCGCCGTCTCGGGTATGGCTTCGAGCCGCAGCACCGCGAGGTTCGCCTCCTCGGTCTCCTTGGAGTTCGCGGACAGGGCTGCGCCTAGTTCCTGCAGGCGTTGATGAAGGGCTTCGATCTGCGCGACGTCGCCGGCCGAAGGCTTCCGGTTGTCCTCAGTCTTGCGTAGCTGGATTTTCTGGAGGAACTCCGTCGTCTGTTCGTGTTCCTGGGAGATCTGCAGGGTGGCGGCCTGCGCCCGACGCAACCTCTGCAGGGCGGCCTGCAGTTCGGGCGGCACGGAAGTCGTCTTCTTCGCCCGCGGATCGACGGTCACGAAACGCAGGTTGCTCGGGCCCGCATAAGCGTGTTCGGGCGTGAAACCTTCCGTCGGGATGTCGATCCGATGGAGACGGTCCTCCATGAGGTAGCTGGCCCCCGGGATCGGGTCGTCGAATGACATCGCGCGGAAGCGGGCGCGGACGGTTTCACGTTCGGGACCGCCCGACTGGGCCGTCAGGCCGGTCGCGGCCATGAAGCCGAGGATGGCGCCAAGCCGTCTCATAGGTCGTTCGGTCCCAGCATCCGCGAGGACAGGATGACGAAGCGTCGTCCCAAGGTCTGGTTCACCGAGTTGAGGAGCGGGTTGTGCCTCTGTCCGTCCGTCGGGGAGCAGACTTCGGTCTCGGGCGGCTGGCTGGGGTCGCAGAACTCAGGGATGCGCTGCACGACGGCCTCGATCCAGCAGGAGGCGAGCGTCTTGGAAGGATCCAGCGGGTCGGCGGCGTCCCCGAAGCATCGGATCACGAAGGTGTCCGAACGGGTCGCCAGCGACGAGCCCACGGCGGCGAGGATGTCGGCCTGGGTGAGGGAGGTCGACGCGGCCCTGAGCGCGTGGTTGCGATTGGTGGAAGGGCTCACCCTCGGGTCCGACGCCATCGCGTTACCGGGGTTGGAGACGTAAGGGATCGCTCCGGCGATGCCGGCGTTCGCGGATGCTTGCGCGGATCCGAAGGTCGGCGCGGCGACGAGCGGCGAACTCCGGTTCGAGAGGTTGGCGCCGGCGACGTCGGCCCGGATGATGGCCGTCTGCAGGCAGCCCTGCCAGGTGACGTCGTTGGGGTAGGCGCCGCAGTTGAATCGGTTCACGAACTGCGAAAGGCTGATGAAGGGAAGGGGGACTTCGGCGCCGCGGTTGCGGATGACGTAGTGGACGTGGAGGGGAGGCGAAGCGCGCAGGCCGAACTGGTAGCGGTGATTGAAGCGGATCCGGTTGCGCATCTCTTCCACGATGCAACGGGCCAGGGTCCAGATCTGCTCGTCGCTCAGCGTCGCGAGCCCTGTCCAGGCCGGGGGTTCGGTGAAGTTGTTCCGGTGGCTGATCTCGGCGGCGTCGGCCCGCACGGCGCGGGGGAACCGCGCGTTGACGTTCGGCGCGGGCTGCAGTTCGCCGGCCGCGCCGAGGGCGTTGCGCTTCGCGCTCCCGAGCAAGGCCGCCCACGCGGGCACCGAGGTGCTGTTCACGTTGAAGGTGCCTTCCGACAGGATCGTCCCGGCGATGCGCCGATGGTCGCGGAGCATGCGGCGAATCGTCCCCTCGTCGCGCTGGGCGAACAGCCACGTGCGCGGATTGGCGAGCCGGCCCTGGCCGGCGGCGAAGTCGTCCAAGACCTCCGCCAGCGACCTGGTCTCGGTCATTTCGGCTCCCCGGCGGATGGCCGGGGCGGCGCCCGAGAGGAAGAAGCGGTCGAAGAGCGCCGCGTTGGCCATCCAGGAAGCGTCATGGTTGGCCAAGCCGCAGGTGCTATCCTGCGTCAGGATGGTGTTGTTGTTGCCGTTGAGCGACACGAAGCTCTGGCCGATCTGGAACAGGGGGTCCTGGTCGCGCAGGCCGAAATTCGCATGCGTGTATTGGGCGAGCGACAGCGGCGGCGCCAGCGGCACCTCGGTGTAGACGGCGGAAGTCACGCCGATGTTCGTCTGGCTCAGCCCTCCGAAGGCCTGCGAGGCGTCGACCCCGTTGGTCTGCATCACGGCGCCCCAGCTGCTCGGCTGCGACAGGGTCGTCCGGTAGCTCGGCGAGGTGTACGCCCGGCCCGACGGCGTCGACGCGGTCGAGATGCCGCTGGCGTCGGCACGTGTCACGGGCGCCATGGGGTTGGAGTGCGAGAAGAGGGGCCATGGCCCGCTGTCACGGGGCCAGCGGAGCCCCTGATCGATGACGCCGAGGATCCTCGGTTCGGCCCCGATCAGGGGGAGGGCGACCGACGTTCCGCCGAAGGTGAGGCTCGTGAAGCCGATCGGCAAAGGATTCGGCGAACTTCGGCTCAGGTTCGTCGTGAGGAGCGTGTTCAGCTCGCTCGCGCCGTCGAGGTCGTCGGCGATGATGTCATCGCCCGGCCATGCGGGCAGCAAGACGCGGGTCTCGAAGACGCCGCTGTTCATCAGCCGGACGGTCGTCATGGTCGTCGTCGCCGAAAGGAGGGCGCCGCCGGGGGAGCGCAAGTCCAGCCAGACGCCGCCCCGCGTGTCGAGCCCCGCCCGCATGGCGCCCCCGTTCCGGCTGAAGGGGACGGGGCTGATGTTACCGGGCGTGGTGCCGGCGCCCGGCAGCGAGAAGACCCGGAACTCGCCGGGCTTCAGCAGGATTTCGGCCGGGATGTAGGTCCGGAAACTCTCATCGGAGGAGGACGCGGGGTCGGCTTCCGCCGCCAGTTGTCCGAGCGTCCGCGTCCAGTTCGACCCGCCGGACTGCAGGTTGATGCTGAGCGTCTCCCAACGGCGGAAAGAGAGACGCATCCCCGCTGGCTCGGGCCCGACGCCACGTCGTCCGAGCCGGAGGTTGATGCCGTAAGGGTTATGCAGGACGACGACGGGTGACACCGTGAGCCGGAGCGTCCCGCCGCCGTTCTGGAGTCCGAAGACCAAGAGCTCGCGACAGACGTACGGCGAGACCGCCACCTTGGTCGGCCGCGGCGCGGGCAGGCCGGCGAGCGTGGTGACGTTGAGGAAGTCGCCGCTCGCCGTGTCCGCGCGGTTGTAGAAGCGTCCGTAGTGGCTCCGCGCCCCGTAGCCCGCTTCCCTCAGCGCGACGTTGCTCGGATAGTGGGTGCGCGCGTTGATCTCCGGCGCCTCGGGCGTGATCCAGGCCACCTGCTTGTAAAGTCGGTGGTAGTCGCGCAGGGCGTCCCACAGCGGACCGCGCGTGGTGAGGGTCGTGGTCGTGCGGGTGTCGAAGGCGTAAAGCGGCGCGTAGCCTCGGGTGGCCCCGTCGAGGCGGAGGCTGGTCTTGGCGTACCCGAAGGCCTGACGGTTGGACATGCCGTTGGGATGGTAGGCGTAGGTCACGCCGGAGAGAGGATTGCCGGCCGAATCCGTCCGCGACGTGCCTGCGCCGAACTCCGACGCGGCCCAGTCGGCGTCGTTCATCTCGAACGCGGCCGAAAGGTCCACCTTGAGTCCGCCCCAGATCGAATCGGCGTTCACGCCCCTGGCCCAGAGCGTCGCGTCGGTGCTGAGGCCGCGGACGACGCTCGGCGGATCGGTCTCGACGACCCCGCCTCCGTTGCTCAGCAAGGAAAGCTCCCGGACGTGCGTGATGCGTGGGTCGACGCCGCCCAGCGGCATGGTGGCGAGTCCGGGCAGGATCTCGATGCCCGAACGACTGGCGCCGCGCAAAGCCTCCTGCCTGAGTTGCGGCGTGCTCGGCGAGCCGTCCGTCGGCGTGAGCCGAGGGTCGCCCAGGTTGAGGCGCGCCTTGACGCCTTCGTCGCCGATCCAGTAGCAATAGGAACCGAAGACGTCGGCGTCGGGGAGGCTGATCCGCGGCAGGACGATGCGCCCATCCGGTTTGCCGGCGTAGTTTCCGGTCGGCAGTTCCGCCGGACTGGCGCTGGTGTCGCCGACGAGCGTGATGCCTTGGGTGTCCGGATAGACGTAGTCCGACTGCCATGGGACCCATTGGGAAAGATAGAAATCGGTCTGTCCCTGGAGGTTCACGGATTGGCAGCCTGGAATCTCGTCATGGCGTCCGCTGATCAGCCAGGCCGGGGGCTGGAGCAGCAGGTCCGTGCGCCACACTCCGGTCCACAGGGGGTTGCGGAGAGTCTGCCAATTCCAGCCGGGTTGCGTCGTGTTCGCGATGATGTCCGCCCGGGCGGTGATGCGCCGGTCCGGGCCGGCTTCCTGCTGCAGGTGACCCAAGGCGAGGCGGAGGGACACCGCCGCGTTGAGCCGGGCGCGCAGCTGATTCTGGTGGTGCGAGGCGACCCTTGACTCGATGGTGATGAATGAAGCCAGCGTCAGCAGCGTCAGGACCACGAAGCTCATCACCACCAACGACAGGATCAGGCTGAAGCCCGGGGAACCGCTGACGGCGCCGGGCGAGCGACGCGCTTCGCCGGAGGGGCGGTTGGTAGCTCGTCCGTCCGGACCGTTCATTTGGGGGCTCCGGGCGAATTCTCCGGTGCCTTCGAGGGCGCCGGGCGGTCTTCAATGTCACGGACAGCAACTCGCCCCTCGTTGCCGGGTAGCGGAGTAAGGATGAAAAGCTTACGTACGGAATCCAGGTGGTAGGTCCGACTGGAGAACACCAGTTTCCCCTCTTGGTTTATGGCGGAGAAGAACTTCAGGTCGTAGTAATCGTTATCCTTCGAGCCAGGCCTGCTGACCGCCGAGCTATTCGCAGGGATGAGCTGACGGCCTGAGGGGGTCATCACGACCAACGAGAAGGGGCAGAGATTGAGGTAGCGATTGCTGCCGGGCGGAAATGAACCGACAACGTCCGGGATCGCGATGATGCCATTGCCGCGGCCTGGAGTGACGAGTAGGATCAGGCTCTGTGTTCCGGTCGCAATGGGCAGGTCAATCCAGGCCAGCGGCGGTTTTCCGGTCGGGGTGGCTATGTTGGTCAGGGGTTTGGCCTTCACGCCCCGGGTCGCTCGCTTCGACGTGGCCGCATCCTTGCCGGCATCATCGTCTGATGCCGGCGGAGGCTGTTTCACGGTCACTGTCTTGAGTTCGACTAGTTCGAGTCTGGCGGGTCCCCGGTAGACGATTTCATCCGAAAACATGTCAGTAGGAATGACAAGCCCCTCGGCTATCTTGCCTTGCGCGATGCCGATGCCGACGAGCGGGCGAGTCGTCGAAATGAACTTAAGTCGGGCTTCTACCACCGTCCCTTCTGCGGCGCCAAGCAGCAGGGGGAGAAGGGCGGCGAAGACGGTGAGTTCAGATTTCATCAGCTTTCAGCCAACGCATGGACAGGACCTTGAAGCGCCGGCCAAGGAGATGGTTCACCGGGGTGAGCGCGGTGCTGACCGTGGGGTCGAGTGAGGCCGAAGGTGAGGGCTTGAAGGGGTGCGGCGCGCTGTTTCCGGTCTCGGGCGCATTGGTCGTATCGATGAACTCCGGCACGCGCTGAACGAGGACCTCCATCCATGCTGATCCCGTCTCTCCGCTGCTCTGCGTGGCTTCGCCGAAGCATCGGATCGTGAAGGTGTCGGAGCGGGTCGCGAGGGCCGAGCCCAGGCTTTGCAGCAGGTCGGACTGCAGCAGGTTGCCCGGAGCTCCCATGGCGGTGTGCGCTCCGTTCTTTCCGTTCCGGGAGATGACTTCGATGTTTTCGGGGTTAGGGAAGTGGCCCGCCGTCGTCGTCAGCAGGGATGACTTTGTGAGCTTGGTATCCGATAGACGGTCGGTCACCCCGGTGCGAATGATGGCTGCCTGAATGGCGCCGCAGCGGTTCGCCCAGTTGTCCGTCGTCAGGAATCGGTTGATGAATTCGGAGAGTCCCAGATAAGGCGTGGCCGGGCTGGGGAGGCCTCCGAAGCGCCGCAGGCCTGGAGTCTTGGCAATATCGCGTTCGCTGCGGGTCTGGATGGCGAAACGGGCCTTGTTCTCCTCGACTATGGCCTGAGCAAGGTCTGCGATCTGTTCGTCCGTCAGGTTGGTGAAGCCAGACCAGTTCGACGGGTGCTTGAAGTCATTGGTGGCGATATTGGTTGCGTCCTTTGAAATCACACGAGGGAAGCGGGCGTTATGGTCTGCTCTGGGGAAGTTGGCCGACTTGTCTGCGACCGACATGTTCTTGACCGATCCGAGGAAGGCCTGCCAGGCGGCTACGGAAGTGGAGTTGACGTTGAAAGCTCCCTTGTTGACTAGGACCGCGGCTGAACGGCGGTAGTCTGCCAGGGCTTTGGCAGTTCCTTCGGCGTCCAGGTGGGAGCGTTCGATTGAGAAGCGCGGATTGTCGAGAGGTGCTCCGTCGTTGACGAATTTCTTGATCACGTCGGTGAGGCTATGTCCGCTCTTCTCGTTGGGGTCAGTCGTCACCGTGACCGTCGACGCCAGGTCCGGGGGCTTAGGCGCTGAGCCTGCTGTGTCGGTCGTCACGTCCGTCTTCATCTGCGGGGCCGCGCTCGAAAGGAAGAAGCCATCCCAGAGGGCGGCATTCAGGAGATAGCTCTGGTCGTAGTCCGTCCAGTTCTTCCCGTTATCTTGGAAGGCTTTCTCCGCGTCGACCAGCGGCGACGCGAAGCTATTCCCTATGCTGAACAAAGGCTGCTGGTCACGGACGCCGAAGTTGGCATGAGTGTACTGAGCCAGCGAGACGGGCTGGAAGAGAGGGACTTCGGTCAGGATGGCTTTCTGTGCGCCCGTGGCGCCTGTCGAGTTGCCTCCGTAGGCGACCCGTCCGTTGTCGGTCGAGGCAATCACCGGCCCTGCGAAGGATCCGTCCGCGAATCGGGTGCCATTCCAGGTTCCGTTGCGGATCGTTAGCTGGTAACTGGGGGAGGCTCCGGTCGCGCCCGTGTTGGGGCCGGTCCCAAGGTCGTTGCGGGTTCGTCCGGACGAGCTTGCGCGCTGCGTCGGTGCCAACGGATTGGAGTGGGTGAAGAGAGGGAACGGCGCGCCGGCGGCCGGCGTATCCGCGGTCTTCGCGGAAATGTCGATGACGGTGACCAGGTCGGCTTCGTAGGGAAGCGCGCTGCTCGGGAATGGCTTCCGGCCATCCCAGTAGGGGTCGGTGGTCTTCCGTGGGAACTTGTCCCTCACGTGGCGCCAGGAAGGAAAGAACTTCTCGCCGGGCTTGGCGTACTTGTTCTCGTTGATGTCGGTGAACACCACTTCGTTGAGTTCGCTCGTGAGGCGCAGGAAGTCCTCCTTGTCCCCGTCGATCTCCGCCTTCGTCTTGCCGATCTTGCTGTCGCGGTAGAGCTGGTCCTTGGGGCTTCCGGCGATGGCGGTCCTCATGCGCATGTTGCCTCCGGGGATGATCTCGAAGCTGATCGGCGCCGTGATGTTCAAGGATTCCAAAGCCGACTCGCCGAAGTTCCAGTCGTATACGTTGTCACGGAAGCCGCCCCGCATGTCGTAGTTGTTGTTGAGAAGCACGGACTTGGACCAATCGCCGAGTATCGGCGCGCAGGAGAAGATGCGCATCTCGCCGGGCTCCAGCGTGATCGACGCGTCATTTTCTTTCGCCAGGTAAAGGCGGAAGCTATCTTCGTCGTCGCTTTCATACGGAGGCAGGAACTTGCCGGTCTGTTGGCCGAGTTCATCCAGGATAGGTGTGCCGCTCTGTACGCGGAAGAAGTCCGACAGCGGCGAGTCCCCTTCGAAGGCTATGTTCGTCGACCCTGGATAATACTGCTTGAAGCGGAAATTCCAGTCCTTGAGGTCGGCGAACGAGATCGCGATGGAGTAGGGTTGTTTGAAGGGCGTGCCGGTTGCGTCTGAGGTGTTGTTGGGATTCTTATGCCAGCGGGTCTTGTCCGGGCCCGTGATGTCGTTGGGGGCCAGCACCATCCTTACGTTGTAAGGATTGTGGAGCACGACGATCGGCGTGACGTTGACGCGTATGTCGATCCACTCTTCGTAGTAGAAGAGCACGTTCTTTCCGACTCGCACCGACTTGAGCACGAACCATTGCATCTTGTTGACGCTGAACGCCAGGGACACGCGTTGAACGTAGGGAGAAGCCGCGGTCCTCAACGGGCGGGTGACCAATTTGTCCGACTGGCCGGGCTGGCCGGAGAAACGGTCGTTCGCACTGGGGTTCACGGACGGGGGAAGGTCGCCGTTATAGATGTCGGAGTAGCTGTAGTATCTGCGCCGGACGTCGTTGGCGGTGGCGTTGCCGGACGGAGGGAGCAACGGAGGCTGGTCTTTGTCGACGTAGTCAGGTCTTGCGGCGTCGGCGTTAGGCCAGAGCGCGCGGGCGCGGAGCGAGGGTATGCTGCTTTCCCTGTTTCCTAGGGCGACTCCGCTCCAGCCCAGCTGCTTGTAGAGACGATGGTAGTCCCGCAGCGCCCACCATGTCGGACCTCGCAGTTCACCGTCAGGGACGGTGCGGCTGAAGATCGGCGTGGCGGCGAAAGTGGTCTCCGACTTGTCCGGGTTGACTATCCGCAGGGTGTCCATCGTCACCGATTCGAAGCCTTTCTCGGTCATGGTGCCGGCTGCAGGAAAGGATCCGCCGGCGCCTTGTCCGAACTCTGACTTGGCGAACTGGGCATCGTTCATCTCAAACGCCAAGGAGAGGTCGCGCTTCAGGCCGCCGTTCAGCGAATCGGCGAGGACGCCTGCCGATGTCAGGCTCACATCATGGAAGTAGGTCCGGACATCCACCGGACCGGCGGATCCTACCGCGGCTTTGAGTCCCGCCAGCAGCCCCATGTCTCTCACCGTGTTCAGGGCTTCAAGCTGCGTCAGGTCAGGCAGGTTCTTCAGCAGGCCTTGGGTCAGCGGGCTGCGAAGAGAAATCATCTGGTCGATCCGGTTGGTATTGTCCTGCGGACGCAGGTCGCGCAGGTTCACGCGCGCTTTGATGCCTTCATCGCCGATCCAGTAGGCATAAGTCCCGGCCACTTCCGCATCCGGGAGCGCGACCTTAGGCAAGGAAACGAGGCCGCTGGCTTTGTCGTTCGCCGCCGCCAGCGAGCTGCCAGGTCCGACGAGGGGGACGTTGTTCGCGGAGGCGAAGGCGGCGTCGTTCTGCCACGGGGCCCAGTGGCCCGCGTGGTAATCCGGCGAATTTCCTGTCTGGAAGAGCGAGATCGACTGCGTCCCCGCCGGCTGGTCGCCGCGACCGGAGACAAGCCAGGCCGGCGGCAGGTCGGGATGATCCGTGCGCCAGACGCCGGTCCACATCGGGTTGCGGAGGCTCGCGGGACTGACGTTCGGCTGGGTGATGTCCGCGCGCGCGGTCGAGCGGCGGTCGGCTCCCGCTTCCTGCTGCAGGTGGGCGAGCGCGAGACGCATGGAGACCAGGGCGTTCAGGCGCGCACGCGTCGCGAGCTGCTGGTTCATCGCCGCCCGGGACTCGATGGTGACGAAAGCGGAAAGCGTCACCACGAGGAGGACAATACCGGCCATGACCGTCAGCGCGAGAACCAGACTGAAACCGTGGCGCTGTTCGGGGCGTAGGTTCATGGTATGCTTACGACAAGCTACGTGATGATTTATAACCAGGAAAAAACCCCAGGCAAGTGCTTACCCGAAGTATGTCACCGGTTATTCCCGCCATCCTTACCCCTCATTATTGCTTAGATATTAGTGCTTCAAAGCATCAGAGGACGTTCGGGTTTCATTTACCCATGGAAAGCCCGCGGTTCGCTTTGTCCCTCGCTTTCCTCTCCGTCTCCGCCTTCGCCGTGGTCGGTGGCGACGGACTCCTCCCACGGCGCCTCCGCTGGTCGGCAAGCCCGGCGGCGACAAGGGCGGCTCTTCCAAGAAGCCTGAGTTAAAAAAATCCCGAACATAGGAAGCAGGAGCGCAAGCGGAGCCGTTGGACTGTTTGTTCTCTCGCGACTGCCGGGCTGGAGGTCCAGCCGTCGCGTTTGATGGGCTTGCCTAAGGCCTGTCCCGCTTACATTCCTAAGGGATGCTGAAACGCCACCCTCTGCTTTCGTCGTGCCTGCTCCTCGGCGGCGCGATCGCCTTGTTCTTCTGGACGCGCCCGGCGGCGGTCTCCTCGCCGACCCCACCGGCTCCGCCCGCTTACGGCAGCTGCCCGCCTTCAAGCGACGGCATCGGCAAGACGTTCATGGGGCGGGAGATCTCCCAGGTCATGGGCCATCCCGGCATCGGCTGGCTCGAGCGTACCGACCGCGAGAAGGAAGAGGCGCCGTCCAAGGCCATCGCTTTGCTGGAACTCGCGCCAGACACGGTCTTGGCCGACATCGGCGCCGGCTCCGGATATTACTCGTTCCGCATCGCCCGCCGGCTGCCGCAAGGGGAGGTCGTCGCGGTCGACATCCAGCCGGAGATGCTGGCGTTCCTGAAGGCCGAAGCCGCCAAGCTCGGCGTGACGAACGTGCGGCCCCACCTGGGCGCGGTCGATGACGTCAGATTGCCGCCGGCTTCGATCGACGCGGCCCTGATGGTCGACGCTTACCACGAATTCGACCATCCGGCCGAGATGCTCGCATCGCTGCGCTCCGCGCTCAAGCCCAAGGGTCGGATCTATCTGCTCGAGTTCCGGGCCGAGGACGAGAACGTGCCGATCAAGCCGCACCACAAGATGACCGAGGCGCAGGCCCGCAAGGAGTTCGAGGCGGCGGGTTTTCGTTTCGTCACGAACAGGCCCGACCTGCCCTGGCAGCATCTGCTGGTCTTCGAGAAGCCCTGAGGCGCGCTCAGGCGCCGACGCGCTTCTTGATGTCCTTGAGCTGCTGGAACTCGGGCTTGGCCGTGTAGTGCTTGTCGAGCGGGTAACAGCCGGAGATGAGTCCGTTGCGCGGCGCGGTCGTGCAGTCGCTGAAGGTGCGGCAGATGAGCTTCGTCTCCATCGCGCCGTTCCTGGAGGCATCGGCCAGCATGGCCGGATAGCTGAGCACCGCGCGGCCCACGCCGATCGCGTCGCTGCCGCCCGTCCGCAGGATGTGCTGCGCAAGGTGCGGGAGGTATTCCTGCACGTAGCTCAGGCCGGAGCTGACCACGATCATGTCCGCCGGGGCCTGGGCGCGGACCTCGCGGACGACGCGCACCTGACGGGCGACGTCGATCAGCGGGTCATGCGCGGGCTGATAACCGTCGCTGGGCGGATAGGCCGCCGGGCGCTGGATGTGCGGATTGTAGTAAGGTGAGCCGGCGGTGGTGTTGAGGATCTTGACGCCGAGTCCGCCGAGCAGCTTCACGAAGGCGAACGTCTCGGTGAGGTCGATCTCGGTGGGCTTGGCCTGATTCACGCCGAAGGCGTAGCGGTAGGGAAGGCAGGCGGAGAAGTCCTCGGGGATGCCGGGGCCGAGCTTGCCGGGCTGGCTCAGCGCGGGGTCGGGGCGGAAGGGCACCATGTCGAACAGGCTCAGGCGGACGCCGATGTCGATGGCGTTGCCGTCGGCTCGGATACCTGCGATGATGTCGCGCAGGATGCGGGTTCGGTTCTCGAAGGAGCCCCCGAACTTGCCCGGGCGCGTATGCGCGCCCAGGAACTCGTGCAGGAGGTAGCCGTGGCAGTGCTTGATGTCCACGAAGTCGGCCCCGCAGTCGCGGGCCACGCGGGCGGCCCGGACGTAGCAGCGGATCAGCTCCTCGACGTCGGCGTCGGTCAGGACCTGGTCGTCGGACGTGACGTTGAACTTCTTGTCGAGGATCGGGTGGCGGTACGCCACGCGGGATTCCCAGCGCTTCTTGTCATGCGGGCGGCAGAAGCGGCCGGAGTGCGTCAGCTGGAAGCCGATGACGAGGTCGTCGACCGAACCCCAGCGGGCGAGGTGCTCGGCCTTGAGGATGCCGACCAGCTCCGTGATGCCGGCCTGGTTCGCCTCGTTGATGATGAGCTGGTTCATGTTCGCCCGGCCGTCGGCGCGCACGGCCATGGCCTCGGCGCCGCAGATCAGCTTGGCGCCGCTCGCGCCGAAGCGCTGCCAGCGGCGCTTCATCTCCTCGGAGATGCCGCCGGTGGTCGTGCCGTCCCAGCCTTCCATCGGGTGGATGGCGATGCGGTTGCCGATGGTCTTGCCGTTGACCTGCGTGCGGGCGATCGGCCGCGATAGCGGGTTGCCGACCCCGGCTTCGATGGCGTCCTCGAGGGGTAGGTCGACGCCGAGGGAGGCGCAGTGGGCGCGGAAGTCGGCGACGGTCTTGAGCGACGCGACGCGGGTGAGCTTGAAGGGAGTGGTCATGGTAAGTTTCAGCGAGGGATATTGAGGCGTTCGGAGATGCGGCGGGTCCGGACCATCGCCTCGGTCATGCGGGCGGCCTCGTCCGGTCCGCGGACGTCCTTGCAGGCCGGGTGCGGTTCGGGCGAGGCGATGACGCCGAGCTGGTGGAGCAGGTGGGCGGTGCTGTGCTTGTAGGCGGCGGCGCTGCCCGCGGCGTCGAGGCGGAAGACCTGGTCCTCGAGCGACTGGAAGGCTTCGAAGAGCTTGTAGACGCGGGTGTCGAAACGGCCCGTGCCCGTCGGGAATTTCTTGCCCGGCGCGCCGTCGTCGAGCCACATGTCCTTGGCCGCGCAGATCTGCGGGGCCGCGCTACTGGCGGCGCCGATGAGCAGGGGCAGGCCGGTCTTGATGGCCGTGGCGATGCCGTAGTCGTCGCCGCTGTGCGGGGCGAAAGCGAGCTTCAGGTCCTTGCACATCGCCGCCCAGTAGAGGAAGTGGGGTTCATCCAGGGTGCTCACCTTGCCGCCCACGAACTTCGGGTGGATGGCCAGCTGGTGGAGCAGCCAAGGCTCGTAGGGCGTGGCCCACGGGACGAAGGCCGGCTCGAGCGCGTGCACGATGCCGGGGCGGATGAGCCACTCGGCGATCTGATAGTAGCCGTCGCGGCGACGCTCGGGGTCGAGCGTGTTGAGTCCCTTCGAGGTCATGATCATCACCTCGCAGTTGTCGTGGGCCTGCGCGAGGTCGAGGAGCGGGCGGTAGCGCTCGGCCTTGAAGGCGGCGTCGTCCTGCGCGCCGCGGGCGGTGATGCCGGCGATGAAGCGCGTCGTCGGGAAGGCCAGGCGGAACTGGCGCAGCACCTCGGCGTACGTCCGGTCATCGAGGTCGAAGATGTAGCCGGTGTCGGCGTTGAGCACCGGCACCAGCTCGACGCAATAATGGCCGGCCGCGGTGGAACAGGCGGGCGCCCAACGCGGCCTCGAGCTTGCGCATCTGTTCGCTCAAGGCGGCCTGCGCGAGGTGCAGCCGGGCCGCGGCGCGGGTGAAGCTCCGCTGGCGGGCGGCTTCGAGGAAATATTCCAACTGGTAGAGTTCCATCGGTTTATCCGTCGATACTTGCTGGAAACTAATGTTTTTCAAGCACCTAAGAATCTGCTAAGGTAGCCTCCCCATGAAGCCGCTGATCGACCGACCCGAGGCCCTGATCCCGTCGACGCCCTGGTCGGCCACGAAATGGGGCTGGACGGCCGAAGAAGCCCTCGTCGACCACCGCGCCAAGGCGCGCCTCTGCTCGGCGGTGCTCCTGCCCTTCCGCGACGGGCAGCCCGACTGGGCGGGCTTCGTGTCCGAGATCCGCTGGCAGCAGGCCGCGGCCGACCACTACGGCGTCGAGCTGGTGCCGGTGCTCAACGCCGACACGGGCTACATCTTCGACCTCGACGACCGGATGTACGCCGAGGTGCTGCGTCAGTTCCGCCTGGCCTTCCCGGACCTGCGCTTCATCGCCGGCATCACGGCCCGCGGCGCGCAGGACGACACCGCCTTCAAGGCCGAGCGCTACCGACCGCTCCTCGACCTCGCGCAGGCCCACGAC
>Ga0163212_1000083_pt1 | contig 37125 bp, 34 predicted proteins | sample Malawi_45m_30L_FD_113532 | JGI IMG/M metagenome (GOLD analysis project Ga0163212, IMG submission 113532) | Freshwater microbial communities from Lake Malawi, Central Region, Malawi to study Microbial Dark Matter (Phase II) - Malawi_45m_30L | ecosystem: Environmental > Aquatic > Freshwater > Lake...
ACACCAGACCGCTCAATAAAAAGCCGACAAGGCCGGCGAGATTGGCCGTCGCCAAAGCGCCGAAGACTCGACCAAAGATTTTGCGTAGTACGGCCGAGACGACCACGGCGACCAGAAAAATGAGACCAAGTAGATCGCCAATCGCTGGACGACCGCCCGACTCGCCCTCGCCCCATTTTTCTTCGGGGGGCGGTAAGGGCTCACCGTCGGCCACACTGATCAGGCGATCGACGCCAGCGGCGATGCCGCCCGCATAGTCGCCGGCTCGGAACAACGGCTTGATGGTTTCATCGATGATACGGTTCGAGACGAGATCGGTCAGCGCGCCTTCGAGACCGCGACCGACTTCGATGCGTAATCGGCGATCCTGGACGGCGACGATGAGCAACGCACCGTCATCAACACCTTTGCGACCCAGCTTCCAAGCGTCAACCACGCGGATCGAGTATTGCTCGATTTCTTCGGGCGCGGTGGTCGCCACAGTCAGCACCGCGATCTGCGTTCCCTTGCGCGCTGCGAAGGCCGCGAGTTTTTCTTCGAGCGCAGCCTCTTCGGCCGGCGGCAAAACCGCTGCCGCGTCGGTCACCCGGCGCTCGAGCGCCGGAATACCCTGCAAATCCTGCCCGCTCGCCACCGCCCATGGCGCCAGGGCAAGCAGCAGGACTAACACGGCGGAGCGCAGTCGAGTCAATTGCGCGACCGAACTTAATTGGCAGGCGTTGCCGGCGCGCCGAACTCGACTGTCGGCGCTTGCGAAATCGCAGCCTCGTTTTCGACCGTGAAGTTGGGCTTCACCTCGTAACTGAATACCATGGCCGTCAGGTTCGAGGGGAACTTGCGGATCGTGCCGTTGTACGCTTGTACGGCCGCAATGTAGCGATTGCGCGCTACGGTGATGCGGTTTTCGGTACCCTCGAGCTGCGCCTGCAGATCACGAAAATTTTGATCCGATTTCAGCTGCGGATAATTTTCGGTGACCATCAGCAAGCTTTTGAGCGCCTGCGTCAGTTCACCTTGCGCCGACTGATATTTTTGCAGTGCAGCTGGGTTGTTGACGAGCTCGGGCGTCACCTGAATAGAAGTGGCGCGGGCGCGTGCCTCGGTTACCCCGACGAGCACCCGCTCTTCTTGCGCGGCAAATGCCTTGACCGTGTTGACGAGGTTCGGGATTAGATCAGCGCGGCGCTGATACTGGTTCACCACCTCGGACCACGACGCCTTCACGGCCTCGTCCTGAGTCTGGATGGTGTTGTAGCCGCAGCCGCTCAAGCTGAGCGACAGCAACAAGATGATCGCAGTTAAGATGCTTTTAAAAGTATTCATCGAGCCGATCCTCTTCACCCGTGATTACCAAATTTTTACTCGTTCCGTCGGCTCCCGGTACATCCGATCGCCAGGTTTGACACCAAACGCGTCATAAAATTCAATCATGTTGGTGACGACGCCGTTACAACGATACTCGCTTGGGCTGTGCGAGTCGGTCACGAGGCGCACACGCAGCTCGTCATCGCGATATTTTCGGCGCCAGATCTGCGCCCAGCCGAGGAAAAACCGCTGCGGCCCGGTGAAGCCATCAATCAGCGGTGCCGGCTTGTCCGCCAGCGAAATCATGTAGGCGCGATAGGCAACCGCCAGTCCCGACAGGTCACCGATGTTTTCGCCCATGGTGAGATCGCCGTTGATCGAACGACCATCGATCGGCTTGTAGCCGGTGTACTGCGCGCCGAGCCGCCCGGCCCGCTCGCGAAACCGTAGGTTGTCGTCGAAGGTCCACCAGTCGCGCAGGTTACCCTCACCATCGTAACGGCGACCGGAGTCATCAAAACCGTGACTGATTTCGTGGCCGATGACACCACCGATACCGCCATAGTTGACGGCATCATCGGCACTCGGATCAAAGAATGGCGGTCGCAAAATGGCCGCCGGGAACACGATCTCATTCATCGGTGGGCTGTAATAGGCGTTGACGGTCTGCGGCGTCATGCCCCACTCGGTGCGATTGACCGGCTTGCCGAGTCGATTCATCTGTCGCAGGAACTCGAATTCATTGACACGGCGCAAGTTACCGAGCAGATCATCTGCACTTACCTGCAAGCTTGTGTAATCGCGCCACTGGTCGGGATAACCAACTTTCACCGAAAACGCGGCCAGCTTGCGCTTGGCCTCGGTCTTGGTCTCGGGACTCATCCACTCGAGCGTATCGATCGACTGCGCAAACGCCGCGCGCAGGTTGGCCACCAACTCCTGGATCCGGATGCGCGCCTCAGGCGGGAAAGTCTTTTCAACGTAGGCGCGTCCGGCGATCTCACCGATCGAGCGATCAATCAAATTCAGACCACGGCGCCAACGCGGTTGCTGCTCCTGCACGCCGCGCAGCGCACGCTCGCGGAACTCGAAGCGCGCTGTATCATAAGCCTGCGGCAGGAATGCAGCGTTCGCGTCCAGCGCGCGGAAACGGAAATATTCACGCCAGCGCGCCACCGGCGTCGCCCGTACGAGCTCGCCGAGTTGGCGTACATAGGTCGGTTGCCGGATGTCGAACTCGACAACGCCCGCGGCCTCGGGTCCCATGCCGCTGATGAAGGCGCGCCATTCGAACGCCGGCATCGCAGTTGCGGCCTCGCCCAGTGACATACGGTTATAGGTCTTCACCGGATCACGATTTTCAACGCGCGTCCAATGCAGCTTCGCGATGGCGGTTTCGAGCACCAGGATGCGCGTCGCTGCCGCGGCCGCATCCGCGGTGCCTGCGAGCGACAGCAATTTCTCGGCGTAAATGGCGAAGTCGGTCCGCGCTTTGGCGCTACGCGCGTCATCGGCCAGGTAGTACTCGCGATCGGGCATGGTGAGCCCGCTCTGCGAGAGCCCGGGGATATAGCGGGTCGACTGTTTACGATCTTGCCCCACGTAGGCGTTAACCGGCGCGCCAAGACCCACGCGCTGTGCACGACCAAAATAAACGAACACATCCTCGGTCTTGGCGATCTGTTCGATACGCCCGAACTCTGCGGTCAGAGGCGCGAGGCCGCGCTTCTCAATGAGCTCAACATTACTGAACGCAGTGTAGAAATCACCGAGCTTTTGCGCATCGGAACCTGGCGTACGCTTGCTGTCGGCCGCCACAGCTTCGATTAGCTCGCGCAGCGCGGCGAGTGCATCGTCTTCGAGCTTGCTGAACGTACCGAAGTTTGAGCGATCGGCGGGGATCTCGGTTTTGGCCAACCAAGTGCCGCCCGCAAAGCGATAAAGATCGTCCTGCGGTCGCACGCTGCGGTCAAAGCCGTCGAGATCGAGGCCCGACCGTAAGGTCTTCGCGGCGATCGCGACGTAAGCCTCGGATGTGGTCGCTGCCCGAGCGGCGTTCGACGCAGTGCCGGCGAACACCGCAATGGCTACGGCAACGATGATTGACAGACAATAACGTCGCGACATTTCCGACTCGTCCTTTGTTGCAGAGATTGCTCGATCAAATAGGGCCCAACAGTGTAGGGGATTTGGCGCTCAGAGACTAAGCTGCCACCGTCATGCCCCGCTATCGCCCCCCCGCTACGCCCGGTTCCAAGTTCATCACGCCGGACGGACACGCCCGACTGACTGATGAATTAAATCAACTCTGGCGCGTGGAACGGCCGCGGCTGACGCTCGCCGTCAGCGAAGCAGCCGCGCAAGGCGATCGCTCGGAAAACGCCGAGTACACCTATGGCAAGCGCCGCCTGGGTGAAATAGACCGCCGCATTCGCTTTCTGCGCAAGCGACTCGACGGCATGGTGGTCGTCGACAAGGCACCGGCTGACCGGCAACGTGTTTTCTTTGGTGCGTGGGTCACGCTAGAGGACAACGCCGGGGTCACGGTCCGCCATCGCATCGTCGGTCCCGACGAGTTTGATCTCGCTCCCGGCTACATCAGCATGGATGCACCGCTCGCGCGCTCACTGCTCAGTAAGCGGCTCGATGACGAGGTCAGCGTGCTTACGCCGAAAGGCGAACGGACCTGGGTGATCACCGAGGTCTGCTACGACACGCCTTAGCTCAGACCACGCGTATATTTTTGAACTGCCACGGATCCGAATGATCGAGATCTTCTTTGAAGAGACCCTCGCGCCCGGTGAGCGGATTCCAGTCGGTGTACTCGCCCACTACTGGACCCAAGTAAGGCATGCAGATTTCGAGGTTACGACGGAAATCCATTTCGTCAGGCTCGATCACGCCGCGGTGCGGATTTTCCATGGCCCAGATCACACCCGACAAAACTGCCACGGTGACCTGCAAGCTGGTCGCATTATTGTTTGGGCAGAGTTGCCGTGCCTGGTCGATGGAAAGCTGCGAGCCGTACCAGTAGGCATTCTTTGCATGTCCGGCAAGAAGCACGCCGAGCTCGTCGATGCCTCCTGAGGAAATCTCGTCCATGAGAATGCGCTGCTTGTACTGCATTATGAAATTGCGGCCACAAAATTCGTGCACCGATAACACCGCATCGTCGCAAGGGTGATAGGCGTAGTGCACCGTCGGCCGGTAGACCACCGCCTCGTTTTTCTTGACTGTGAGGTAATCGGCAATCGAGATCGACTCGCCGTGTGTGATCGCAAAACCGTGGAAATGCCCCGCTTTGGGTGTCCATGTACGAACCCGTGTGTTGGCGCCTGGACGCGACAAAAAAATCGCTGACTTGCGCCCGAAATCATAGGCATTACCATCAGCCGGAAAGTGTTTCTCGTGGGTACCCCAACCGAGCTCACAGGGCTGCGAACCCTCGCTGACAAAACCATCGCAGGACCAGGTGTTTACGAATTCGCCAGGTCGCTTACGCACTGGCGATACTTGCGTATCGCGCTCGGCGATGTGGATCACCTTAATGCCGAGGGTGTGAGCGAGTTTCGCCCAGGCCTCGCGCGACTGCGGGTTGTCGGCGGCGACCCCGGCGTCGGCGGCGATATTGAGCATCGCCTGCTTGACGAAGTGCGAGACCAGGCCGGGGTTGGCGCCATGGGTCAGTACCGCAGTCGGTGCCGTTTCGCGACCCGCACGCAAGGCGAGCGCACGCTCGCGCAATGCATAGTTGGTGCGCTGTGCTGCGGGCTTCGATGTGTCGGTATAGCCGCCCGGCCACGGTTCGATGCAGGTATCGAGATACATGGCACCGCGCGCCTGACAAAGCTCGATCAGCGCGATCGAGGACACGTCGACCGAGACATTAATTAAAAAATCACCCTGGCTGACCAAAGGTATGAGCCGACTCTCGAGATTACCGGGCAAGATCGGGTCGACGACGAACTTCACGCCGTAGTGCGTGGCTACCTCGGCGCCGCGCTCGTCGGCCGAGACGATGGTGATGCGCTCGGCGCTGGTGCCGACGTGCCGAAATATCAAGGGTAAAACGCCCTGACCGATACTGCCGAAGCCGACGAAAATGATTCGTCCCGAAAACTGCACGTGAACCTTGTGGGCGTTCATGATTCTCTTCGTCTCGCCTCCCTGTGATGTCTTATTTTTTCAGTCCAGCCGCCAGTGCGGCGGAAAAGTACGATCGTACCCCGGCAACGCCTCGATTCGCGCAAGCCAGCGTCCTAGCGCCGGGTAGTTGACCTCGATCGGCAAAAAGCGACGTGCAAGATCCTCGGCTCCCGGGCGACCCAGCGCCCGTCGTAACAACTGGATCGCCGGGAAAATCACCATGTCGATAGCGCTATAGTCACCGCCTACGATCCAATCAAAACGCGATACTCGCATTTCTATGGTGCGCGCCTCCCGCGCCACCACGTGCATCGCATCGGTCAACGCATCGGCGTCGAGCGGCGGTTCCTCGAGGGGATTCGTACTGCCGAGCAAGCTGCGGGAAATCCCCATAATGTGCGGCTCGGTATAAGCCTGAAATTCTTCGATCACGCGCACGATCACGGCCGCCTCCTCAGGTGTATGCCCGAAAATCGGTGGCTCCGGATACTTGCGGTCGAGGTAGTAGAGAATCGCCACCGACTCGAACACCACGTACTCGTCGTGCTTGAGCACGGGCACGCGCCCACGCGGATTCATCGCCAACATGTGCGGCGCCTTGTGCTCCTGGAAAGAGAGCTGCACGGAGTGGCTGTCATAAGGCAGCCGCTTGTGCTCCAGCGCCAGCATTACCCGCCAGGAGTAGGGACTGCCGCTAGCCCACCAGAGGTCGATAGCCATCGCAAAGGATTGTAACGGTAACGTCCGCACCGGAGAATTCGCGTTGGTCCCATCCGGAGCGCCGATGTCCGCTACCACGAGTTATCACCACTCGATAATCGAAGCCGCCACGCTGGCCGCCCACGTGTCAGCGCCCGACTGGGTGACGCTCGATTGCCGTTTCGAACTTGGCAAACCCGCGGCGGGCGAAGCTGCCTACGCTTCCGGGCACATTCCGGATGCGCGCTACGCGCACCTTGATCGCGATCTGGCGGGTCCGGTGGGCCCGATCACGGGCCGGCACCCACTGCCCGAGCCGCAGGCACTCGCTCGGCGGCTGGCCGAGTGGGGTGTCGACCGCCGAACCCAGGTCGTGGTCTACGACCAGGGCAATAGTTTTTTTGCCGCGCGCGCCTGGTGGCTGCTCCGTTGGCTTGGCCATCCGCGGGTCGCTGTGCTCAATGGCGGACTTGCGGCTTGGCTCGCCGCGGGTCAGGCGCTCGAGACTGCGTTGCCCAAGGTGACGCCGCGGACCTTCGTCGCTCACAACCTTGCCGCCATGGCCGTGAGCGCGGCCGAGGTACTGCAGTGGCTGCACAGCGATACGGTCCGTCTCGTCGATGCGCGCGGCGCTGATCGCTTCGCCGGTGAAAACGAAACCATCGATCCGGTGGGTGGACACGTGCCCGGCGCGCTGAACCATCACTACGCCCGTAACTACAACGCCGACGGCTGCCTCAAAGATGCCGCCACGCTACGCACGGAGTGGTTGGAAACTTTACACGGCCGTCCGCCTACCGCCCTCATCGCCATGTGTGGCTCCGGCGTAAGTGCCTGCGTGAATCTGCTTGCACTTGAGCACGCAGGGCTGCAAGGTGCGCGTCTTTATCCGGGCTCGTGGAGTGAATGGATCCGCGACCCCGCTCGCCCGGTGACAAGAGGGCCAGATTGATGAGCACGATGCTGAACGAGACCATGCTGAAAGCGGTCGACGTCAACGTTAGCGCAGCAGCGCCAGCGAACGCGCGACGCAGCCCTGCGTGGAGCGTGACCGATTCGCGTGAGCTCTACCACGTGCAGGCCTGGGGACAGGGCTACTTCGGCGTCAACGAGCAAGGCCACGTCGTGGTGCGTCCCGAGCAACGCGCCGATCGCGAGATCGATCTTTTCGAAGTAGTACAGGGCCTCAAGGAGCGCGAACTCACAACGCCCGTCGTGGTGCGTTTCTCGGGAATTTTAGCGCATCGCCTGCGCCAGCTGAACGACGCCTTTGCGCGGGCGATGGCCGAGAACGACTATCGCAATCGATACGCCGCCGTTTATCCGATCAAGGTGAACCAGCAGCGCCTCGTCGTCGAAGAGGTCTACCGCTACGGCGCCGAATTCGGCTTCGGTCTCGAGACCGGCAGCAAACCCGAATTGCTCGCCGTGATGGCGATGAGTGAAAACTCGCCGGATCGACTGATCGTCTGCAACGGGTTTAAAGACGACAGCTACATCGAGGCTGCAATGCTCGCCACCAAACTCGGTCGGCGAATCGTCCCTGTTGTCGAAAATTTTTCGGAGCTCGGATTGATCGTAAAACACGCGCAGCGTCTTGGCGTGAGGCCGCAGATCGGCGTCCGCGTAAAACTCGCGAGCGAGGGCTCGGGTCGCTGGCGCGACTCGGCCGGCGAGAAATCGAAGTTTGGTCTGTTCATAACCGAGATCCTCGACGCCGTGGAGGTGCTGCGTGCCCACGACATGCTCGAATGTCTCAAGCTCGTGCACTGCCATCCTGGCAGCCAACTGCAGGACATCCGTCGCATCAAGGAAGCGATCAACGAACTCGCCCACGTCTATGCCGAACTCAAGCTGCTCGGTGCGGGTCTCGAATATATTGATGTCGGCGGGGGACTCGGTGTCGATTACGATGGTTCAGGTACCAACTATTCCTCGTCAATGAATTACACCATTGAGGAATATGCCAACGATGTCGTGTATCGTGTTGCGAGCGTCTGCAATGCGCGCGGTATCGCGCACCCCATGATCGTCAGCGAATCGGGTCGCGCCATCGCTGCGCATCACAGCGTGCTTATCTTCAACACACTCGGCTCCTCCGCCCTCGACAAATTCCACGTGACGGGTCGCGAGGACGAGGACTACGCGGGCCGGGTGCTGCCGCAGCCGGTACAGGATCTGCTTGGCGCCTATCGCGAAGTAAGCGAACGGCGGCTCGTCGAGTGCTGGCACGATGCATTGACCGCCCGCGAGCAATGCCTGCAGATGTTCAATCTCGGGCTATTGTCGCTGGAATGCCGCGGCCTGGCCGAGCGGCTCTACTGGGCGACTTGCGCCAAAATTCGCGACTACTGTCGCAAGCTCGAAGAGGTTCCCGAAGAGCTTGAAGGTATCGAGGGCATTCTCTCGGACATATACTTCTGTAACATGTCGGTGTTCCAGTCACTGCCTGACAGTTGGGCCATCGATCATCTTTTTCCGATCATGCCGATCCATCGACTCGACGAATGCCCGACGCGACGCGCCGTGCTCGCCGATATCACCTGCGACTCGGACGGTAAGATTGATCGCTTCGTCAGTCACCGCGAAATCAAACGTACTCTCGAGTTACACGGTCTTACCGAAGGCGAGGAGTACTACCTGGCCGTATTTTTGGTAGGCGCTTATCAAGAAACGCTTGGTGATCTTCACAATCTCTTTGGTGATACGCACGTCGTACACATCCGTCTCGAAGAGGATGGTAAGTGGTGGATCGACGAAGTGGTTAAGGGCGATACCGCGAATCGCGTGCTAGAGTATATGGAGTATGACGTTGCCGAGCTTTACCCGGCGCTAGCGCGCGACTGCGAGCGGGCCATTCGCGAAGGTCGCATGACGGTTGCTGAAAGCCAGACCCTCAAGCGCTTCTACGAAGGCGAACTCAACGGCTACGCCTATCTCGAATGAATCTCGGATGAACGCACAGCTCGATATTCTCGACAGCGGTAATGATAAAGAGCCGCTAGCGGTGCACGAGAGCCGCGACTTTCGCAGCTACCATGCGTTGTTACGCGCCGCGCGCAACTACATGGAAGGCCCACTCGTCTGTCAGCTTTACGACCGCTACGACCGCGCACACGCCATACCGCCGGCAGACTGGCGCGCTGCAGAGGCCGTGCTCGATGAGCTCAACGAATTCCAGTTTTATTGTTGGGCGTATCGCAATCTGCAGCGCTTCAAGTATCACCGTCCAACGCTCGGAATCTTTGCTACGCTCGAGCGCGAGCGGGCTCGTCTCGAACAAGCGCTCGATGCCGCGGCCGCTGCAACTATGGCGAGCGACCCGGCCGCGCTGCGACTGAATCCTGCGCTGCTACTGCCCGACTACTTTCGTTACGTGCCCTTCCATCAGCACACCGGCGGAGTCACGGGCGATTCATTAGCCGGTCTCGCCTATGAAATCGGCCGCCGTACGACAGTTCCGGCGCATGCCGACCCGAATGGCATCTATCGCATCCTCTTCGAGGCATTGCCGCAGCGCGCTTACGCGCGCGTTCTCGACTGGGGTGTGGGCCACGGCGCAGCGCTCATGACCTGGCAACAACGTCAACCGCAATCCGAGTGCTACGGTGTCGACTTGTCGGCCCCCTGCCTCAAGGTAACCAATCTGCGCGCCCGCGAACGGGGTATGCGGTTTTTGTTGTCGCAGCAAGATCTCGAGCATCTCGACTATCCGGACGCACATTTCGACCTCGTGTTCTTCAATTTTATGCTGCACGAGCTGCCGCCTGCACACACGCCGGCGCTGCTCGCCGAGGCTGCGCGCATTTTGAAACCGGGTGGCCTATTCGCGGGCCATGAATTTCATCTGCGACCGGGCGATGCGTTTCAAAACGTACTGCAACGCACCCATGCGTGGACCAACAACGAAACTTACTCAACACCCTGGTACGACACGCCGATTGGCGATTGGGCGCGTGCCGCGGGCTTTGCGAAGGTAAGTATCACGCCCTTCGAGCGCCTGAATCGCTCAGTGAGACGGCCCGGCAAAGCGCCGATCAATGCCAATCATTGGAACCTGTACGTATTCGAAAAATGAGCGAACTGCCGACATCGCGCGAGGTGCCCGTGGAATCGTGCAGCGACGCGCGCACGAGCTTACGCCCTGACCCGCTCGTCGACCCGGTTACGGGCAAACGTTTCAACGCGGCGCTACAGGGGCCGATCACCCACCACGAACCGGACTTCTTGCACCAGCTGCCCATGGACAACGCCGTTGGCGCAATCGTGGCGCTCACTGCCGAGGTGTGGATGCTGCGCGAACGGCTCGCTGCACTTGAGGCCGAACTCGAATCGCACAAAGTGCTGCCCGCTGGTGCCGTCGAAAATCATCAGGATACGGCGGACGTTGCCGAAACCCGAGCCGCTGATCTAGCGGCTTACACTGCGCGGGTGATGAGCGAGCTCACACGCAACCGCGAGCCGGTGTCACACATTGACCCGTCCGTGCAAAAATTCCTGTGAACTATTTGATCCACAGCTTGTTAGCGCACTCGAGGAGACTCTGATGTCACGACCGCTGATTTCACTGGCCTGCGCTGCCGTTGCGGCCTGTGCTTTGCTGATCACGCCCGACGCACTTGCGCAGAGCGGTAAAACCAAGCGTATCGACCTCAATACTGCGGAAGGCGCGACTCTGGCGGGAAGACGCATCCAATGTGGATCAATCGACAATACGCCGACGATCTACTACTTCCTCGGTGAGGGATTCGCACGAGTACCCGGCGAGCGCGACCGCAAACTTTTTGACGTCGAGGGCTACAACGTACGGCAGTGCGTCACGGTGACCGACCCGGTTCGCGGCACCGGTTGGCGACTGGTCTCGCGCGAGTTGCTGCTCTACGTCGATCCGGCGACCGGGGAGTTGCTCAAGGAGTGGAAAAATCCTTGGACCGGTCAGACCGTCAAAGTCGTGCAGACCGCCAATGATCCGGTCAACCAGCGACCGGTGTTCCCGATCGACGGTAACGGCAAGCTCGTAACCTGGCCCGGCACCATCAACGGCAACGTCTGGTGGAACACCATCACGGTGCCGCTTTTCTACGTGAATCCGCTCGGCGGCGAGTTCCAAAAAAATGTCGGTGGTTACTACCATGCCACCGAGATGTTCAATTTCTCCGGTGACATCAACGTCCTGACCGACCCCAAGATTGCGAACCCGGCAGTCGAGGTCGGCTGGGTGCGCATGGCCGACTGGCTGCCCTGGATGGAAATGAGCGGCCGTGCCGGTCTGATCTACATCCATGCCGCGGGTCGCAAACTCGATAGTGCCGATCAGCTCTCGCCGGTTCTCAAAAAAGCCCTCGAGACGGGCTACCCCGAATATCGGAGTCCACCCGCTGGCGATGACAACCGCGAGAACGAGACCAGCTGGACCTACTTCAAGAAAAAGATTGCGCCGACGACCCCCGTCAAAAAGTAGTCGTTCGCGCCCGGTTGTTTTGCCGTCGACTCCGGTAGTAGCATCAGGCCGCTCGTCAGGGGAAACCGTGGCGAGCGGTCGATTATACTGGTCAAAAATTAGAGAGACGGTCGTATGACGACGATCTACGTGGGCAACCTGCCCTTCTCAAGCCAACGAGGCCGACGTCCGAGTGCTCTTCGAGCGCTACGGCCAGGTCGACACCGTCAAGCTCATCAACGATCGCGAGACGGGTCGCCAGCGCGGTTTCGGTTTTGTGGATATGCCTTCGGCAGAGGCCCAAGCGGTAATCGCGGCGCTTAATCACTATGATATGGACGGCGGCAACCCGCGCATCGACGAAGCGCTGGAACGTGCACCGCGGCCACCGCGCTCGGGCGGCTGCCGTGGCTGAATCGCGTCACCGAAGTAGCGCAACCGGAAGCTCCAAAGAAAGCGGCGCTGGGCAAGTCCGGCGCCGTGCCAGAGCGCCATTTCCCCAAAGAGCCTCACCATGATCCGCCGCTATCGCGCCCAGCCGCCAAGCAAAATCGCCTTGAAACTGCCGACTCCACGGCGCGCTCGATTTGCCTCCGATCTTGCTAAATATTTTGCCGTCTGCAAAGATAAGATCGGGTTTGTGCCGAACGTACTCGAGGTATACCGATTTAACGAGACGAAGCTGCGTGCCTTCATCGCCATGTACAACGATCTGATGCTCGGCGACTCGCAGCTCACCGCGCTGGAGCGCGAAATGATCGCCGTCGTCGTCTCATCAGCCAATCGTTGCTACTACTGTTTAACGGCCCACGGCGAAGCTTTGCGTGCGCTGTCGGGCGACCCCTCGCTGGGCGAAACACTGGTGATGAATTTTCGGGTGGCCAAGATCAGCAAAAAGCAGCGCGTCATGCTCGACTACGCACATAAGCTCACCGTGACGCCGGCCGAAACCGGCGAGTCTGATCGACGCGCCCTGCGACGGGCAGGCTTCAAAGATAGAGAGATCTGGGACATCGTCGCGATCACCGGTTTTTTCAACATGACGAATCGCGTCGCCGCGGCCACCGACATGATGCCGAACGAGGAATACCTCGCGCGCTCACGCTGAACTGTCAGCAAGCTTGCCGTTCGGCGACGGCGCCCCTCAGCGAAGGGTAATCTCGCCGACCCGGTCGCCGTGCAGCATGCGCTGCCCCATCGGCCCCTCGAGAAGCGTACGCGGATAACCCAAGTCGATCTGGCTTGCGGCCTCGAGCGCAGCCATGGCCTCGGCATCGAGGCTGAACTGCGTCGCGGTCAGCAAATCCCGCAGTTGCGCATCGTTACGCGCCCCCAGAATGGGGATGACATCGCGCTCCATCAACCAGCGAATCGCGATGCTCGCTGAACTTTGACCGAGTCGTTCTGCCTGTACACGGACCGTCTCTGCAATTGCGAAGTTGCGGTCACGCAAGAAAAGATCGCCCCAGCCCGTGCTTGTGAGCCGCCCTTCCTGACCGGTCCGCGCCGCCGGATCGACCGGGTATTTGCCTGACAACACACCACCCGCGAGCGGACTCCAGGCCGTGACCGTCATGCCGAGCGCAGCCGCGCAGGGCAGCAACTCCCGCTCGACGTTGCGCTCGACCAGGCTGTAATGCAGCTGCAGGGCCACCAAAGACGACCAATCGCGGCTCTCGGCAAGCGTCTGCGCGCGCGCCACAATCCACGCGGGGGCGTTCGAAAATCCCGGGTACAAAACTTTCCCGGCACAGACCAGATCATCGAGACTACGCAGGGTTTCTTCGAGCGGGGTCAACGCATCCCAGGCATGTACCCACAAGAGATCAATGTAATCGGTACCGAGTCGCGACAGACTACCCTCGATCGCCTCGCGTAACGCCTTGCGCGAGTTGCCACCCGCATTGGGATTTTTCAAATCCGTATTCATCGCGTACTTGGTGGCGATCACCAGCGGGCTGCGGCGACCCGCGATGAAGCGCCCGAGCATACGTTCACTGGTGCCAAACGTGTAGATATTGGCCGTATCAATGAAATTACCGCCCGCCTCGAGATAGGTGTCGAACACACGCCGACACTCGTCCTCCTCGGAACCGATCGCGGTCTCGGTGCCAAAAGTCATCGTACCAAGAGAAAGTTCGGACACCTTCAAGCCAGACTTGCCAAGCCGGCGCATTTTCATGAATCGACCCCGCAGAGCATGCTGCGAAAAGCCTAGACTACCCCCCATGCTTAACGATGCCGAAGCTTCATCGATACTGCTGTCCACGCGCGAAGTTTTCCGCGGTCGCGTCACCCGTCTCACGATCGATACCGTCCGCCTGCCAAACGGGCACACCGCAGACCTCGAAGTCCTGCACCATCCCGGCGGCGCCGCCACAGTTGCGCTCGACCACGACGGTCGCGTTTGTTTGTTGCATCAGTTGCGCCACGCCGTGGGTGGTCGAATTTGGGAATTACCCGCCGGCCGGCTCGAGCCCGGGGAACCGCCGCTCGACACCGCCCGCCGCGAGCTCATCGAAGAAGCCGGCGTACACGCCGCGCAGCTGCAATCACTCGGCGTGTCGGTGAGTTCCCCCGGGGTACTCACCGAACGTATATACCTCTACCTTGCGACCGATCTCACGCCGGTCGCCGCCGCTCCCGAAGCCGCCGAGGTTTTTGCAGTGCACTGGATCCCGCTGGTTGAGGCGGTGCGCCGCTGCTTTGAAGGTGAGATCAACGACTCGAAAACCGTCGTCGGACTGCTACGCGCCCAGCATCATCTCGAGACGGGTAGACTCGGCGCGTGAAGCTGTCGCGCTATCAATGGGTCGTGTTTGCAGCCGCCTGGCTCGGCTGGGGCTTTGATGTTTTTGACGCGATGCTCTTCAACTTTGTTGCCTCGAACTGCATCCCTACCCTGCTGGCACTGCCGATCGGTAGCCCCGAGGCGCGTGCCGCCACGGTCTATTGGACCGGCATTCTGTCAGCCGTGCTGCTCGTCGGCTGGGCCGCAGGTGGCGTGATCTTTGGCTGGGTTGCTGACCGTTATGGTCGCCGGCTCGGTCTCATGCTCACCATCCTCGTGTACGCGCTCGGGACAACGCTCTGCGCGTTTGCTACCAGCATCGAACAACTCGCGCTGTTTCGGGCGCTGACCAGTCTCGGTATCGGCGGCGAATGGGCGGTCGGTGCTGCACTCGTCGCCGAGTCCGTGCCCGAAGAATACCGCGTCGAAGCCGGTGCGCTGCTGCAAACGGCCTCGCCGCTTGGCATCATGCTCGCAAGTCTCGTCAACTATCAGATTGCCGGCGTATGGCTGGCCGATGATCCTGCTCATTCCTGGCGCTATGTTTTTCTGTGCGGCCTGGCGCCGGTATTTCTCGCTCTGGCAGTACGTATCTTTGTCAAAGAAAGTGGTCGTTGGCAGGCTAGTGCCGCGAGCGGCCAAGCCGCACATGTACTGCAGCTCACTCGTTTGTTCGATGTCGATCTGCGTGATGCCACGCGCGCAGCGCTGCTTGTTTCTTTGACCGCTCTGCTCACGTGGTGGGCAGTCAACGCATTCGTGCCCCTGCTCGGAAGCCTGCTCGCCAGCGATGCCGCTGCTGCGGCAGGCTTACCGGCCGACGAAGCCCAACAGATGTCCGAGGCCTGGAAGGCACGAGCCTCCAACGCGTTCAATACCGGCGGATTGATCGGTGCTCTACTCGCGATCCCGCTCGCTAAGCGTCTCGGCCGCAAGCCTGCATTTATCGGTTATTTTCTTTGGTCAGCGGGCAGTATCCTGCTCACTTTTGGCTTGCCACTCGGTCCCGAACTGCGTCTTGCTATGCTGTTCGTGGTGGGCCTTGGCGTGTACGGCGTATTCAGCGCGCTCGTGTTTTATCTCCCCGAACTCTTCCCAACGCGACTGCGTGGTCTCGCCTCCGGCTTTTGCTTCAACATCGGCCGCATCCTCGCCGCCTTCGGGCCCTTTGTCGTCGGCGCAGTCACCGCGGGCGCCGGCGGTTCCTCTGCAGCGATCACCGACACGCTGATCTGGGTCGCCCTGGTCCCGTTCTTTGCGGCCCTGCTCGCCCGCGGCTGGGTCATCGAGACCCGCAGCCGCGTATTGCCTGACTAGTTTTGAAACTCGCCGCCTGACCCTCGGAGATCATCACGTGAAAGCCCTGTTGAGCGAAGCCCCAGGCTCACCCGACACCCTGATACTGCGCGAGATCACCGAGCCGGTCCCGGGTCGCGGACAAGTGCGCATCGCTGTGCGCTATTGCGGCATCAACTATCCCGACGTACTGGTTATCGAAGACAAATACCAGTTCAAGCCGCCGCGGCCCTTTGCACCCGGCTCGGAAATGTCCGGGGTGATCGAGGCGGTCGGCGAAGGCGTCACGGAGTTCAAGGTAGGCGATGCGGTGATCGCTGCGGCGACCTCCGGCGGCTTGGCCGAAAAAGCGGTCACGGCGGCAAACGCCTGCGTGCGGATGCCTGAGGGCATGCCCTTCGATGTCGCAGCTGGTCTGATTTTCACTTACGGTACTTCTTATCATGCGCTCGTCAACCGCGGCGAATTGCGAGCCGGCGAAACCTTGCTGGTGCTCGGCGCAGCGGGTGGCGTGGGTCTCGCGGCAGTCGAGATCGGCAAGGCTATCGGCGCGCGAGTTGTCGCCGCAGTTTCCAGCGAATCCAAAGCGGCCGCAGCGCGGGAGCATGGTGCCGAGGTGACCGTGATCTATCCGCGCGAGGGCATCGACTCACGGGCGCTCGCCGCCCAGTTCAAAGACGCCTGCGGCCCTAAGGGCGCCGATGTCATCTATGATCCGGTGGGCGGCGACTACGCGGAGCCCGCCTTACGGACTGCGGCCTGGAAGGGCCGCTACCTCGTGATCGGCTTTCCGGCCGGTATCCCAAAGATTCCGCTCAACCTCACCTTGCTCAAGGGCTGCGATATCCGCGGCGTGTTCTGGGGGGCCTTCAGACAGCAAGAGCCGGTGCAAGATGCCGTTAACGTGTACGCCCTGCTTGATCTGTACCGGGCCGGCAAGATCAAACCAAAGATTTCGGCTATCCTACCATTGCCACAGGGCGGTGAGGCGATCAAAAAATTATTGCAGCGCGAGGCGGTCGGCAAGATCTTGGTGGCGTGTACAGCCTGATGTTTCTCGGCTTCGCGATCGCCCAGACGGCCCTGTTCGTCTGGGCGGTCCGTCTGTGGCGCGAAACTCGCGCCAAGGCCATCGCAGTTATTTTGATTCCGCTCTTTTTTCTGATCTGGGATAACCTGCGCGTCGCGGCCGGCATCGTCATCGGCTTCGGCGAGCCGCTCTACTGGCTGACTTGGCCGGTATTTTGGGCGCATTGGCTGTCAGGCTGTTGGCTGATCATCGCCAGTGGCTCCATTCTGCGTCTGGCCGGCTTCGAGTTCGCCAGTCACAAATGGGTGATGGGGACCTTTTGCCTGGTGACCACGGCGCTCATCCTGCATGACCTGCCGCTTTTCTGGACCAAAAAAATTTATCCAGTCTGCGAATTCGATCTCATCCGCTACAGCGGCTCAGTGACCGAAGCCAACCGCTGCACCCCGGAGCAGGCGCTCGTCAAAGGCGAAATCCCGATCGCGCCCATCGTCACCTGTTTCGTGGTGATCGGCACGGGAGTCGCGCTTTGGCTACGAAAAGGTTTTCCATGGATGGCCGTCGGCGGCACCGTCATGCTGCTGACCGCAGCAGTGCCTGCCCTCAACCGTCACCGCCTCGACAACCTCGGCGAGGTTTTCATCAAGGGCGGGGCGATCTTCGCAATCTGGTTTTTGACGCGTAGCTCCAAACCCGAGAAAGTCGCTCAGTCTCGATGACGCTTGCCAGGGCGCCGCATCGAGCGTGACGCCAAGAACTCCTCCGGCGTCATGGCAGACACTGGGAACTTCCTAAAATCTTTGGTGTTTCTCGTGATGACGGCAGAACACCGTGCCGAGTCTGCTGACGCGGCAACCACGGTATCCTCAAAATCGGACCAAGCCTACGATCGGGCTCGCAGCATCTGCTCGCGACCGATGGCAACGATCTCGAAATGGCGCAGAAGCATATCGACAGCCTCGTCCGCTGAGTGACGGTCCCGAAATCGGGCGACGACGCAGTGGATCGTCGTCACCGCGTGCGCAGCGATCACTGCCTTGAGGTCGTCGGAAATGACTCGATCCAGTACCGCTGCTGACGCCCGATAGTGCGGCTCGCGCTCCCGCAGCGCATCGAGCAGCAGTTGAGATCAACCAAGATCACTGACTGTGCTTGCCCCTCAGGTGCTGTGGATACTCTGCTCGGGCGTCGATCTCAACCGGGATGAGGTCGGTGAGCTTTTTGACATCGCCACCGAGAGGATCCTCTGCAAGCCGCAGGCTTTCAAAGAAGCGTTCGATGATCTCGGTCACAGTAAGCCCATTCGCTTTGGTGTACGCCTTGACGAATTCGACGCTCGGTCGCGACAGACGTACCGTGAGTTTGGGATTCACCGAAGAGAAGCTCGGGTTGTGTCCGGCTCGTGCGGTCGAATTGAACGGCTTTTGCGAGGGCGTTTCCATGCGGGCATATCACTTGCCGGAGCAGGAGCCGGCAGTATTCGTTACTGGGCTTCCGCCTCAGAAAGTCGGGCGGATCAGCCCTTTTGCCGCCCCCTGCGCTTTTTTGGTTTAAGCCAACCGCCCTATCAAGCCTTCGAGATCAGTCACCTCGAGATCAGGCGGTGGCCCAAACTCCGGCGACCAACTGCGCCCGCGGCGGTTCACCCACGCCGTTCGGCAACCGGCTTCAGCGGCGCCGCGGATGTCGTTCTCAAGGTGATCGCCGACGTGCAAGAGCTCACTGGGGCTGATGCCGAGGGCGCGGGCTACGGTCAAATAAACCTCGGGATGCGGCTTCGCACGCCCAACCGACTCGGCGTTGAGCGTCACCTCGAAATGGTGGCCGATGCCAATCCGATGCACGCAAGCATTGCCGTTGGAGAAACTCGCCAAGCGAAAGCGACTCGAAAGCTTCGACAGGGCGGTCGTGACTTCGGGATAGAACTCGACCTCGTGCCGTGCGGCAATGAAGACCTCGAAGGCACGATCGCCGATCACCGGATCATGACCATGGTGAGTAGCGAGGCGACGCAGCGCTTCGGTGCGCAGCCAGGTCATATCGTGGGCACGCTCGGGCACCTCGGCCGCGAGTGTCCGTCGCGCTGAGAACATCGCCTCGACGCTGAGCTGCGGTGCAAGCTGCGGGTGCTCGGCCTCGAGGTAGGCCTGCACGCGCGCCTCAGCACGCCGCAACACCGGCTGCACCTCCCAGAGCGTGTCATCGAGATCGAAGCAAATGGCGCGCGGCACGAGAGTCATGGGGGGCCCTTCCGTGGGCTCGACTACAATGCGGGGCATCGTATACCGACCCCTGCATCGGAGCACAACCATGTCATCGCGGTCCACGACAGCCTCAGGTTTGGCACTCGGAATCCTCATAATCGGCGCCGGCACGGCGCTGGCGGCGCCGTTCACGGCCCAAGATCTCAACACGCTCGCACGCGTCGCAGACCCGCAGGTGTCACCCGATGGACGCTATGTGGTCTACACCCAGCGCGAGACCGACATGGAGGCCAACCGCGGCCGTACTGATCTCTGGCTGCTCGATCTCGCCGATGGCAAAAGTCTGCCGTCGCCGCGACGACTGACACAGCATCCCGCCGCGGACAGCAGCCCGCGCTGGGCGGCCGATGGGTCGGGAGTTTTCTTTCTCTCGAGTCGCGGCGGCTCCTCGCAGATCTGGCACATCAGCCTTGCAGGGGGCGAGGCGCAACAGGTGACGAGCCTGCCGCTCGATGTCGGTTCGTTCGAGGTGTCGCCCAAAGGCGACCGGCTCGCGGTGTCGATGGAAGTCTTCCCGGATTGCGCCGATCTGCAGTGCACCACTGACCACCAAGCCGCGCAGTCAAAGAAAAAAGCCAGCGGCAAGGCTTATGAGCAGCTGTTCGTTCGACATTGGGATGCCTGGAGCAACGGCACGCTTTCCACGCTCTTCACGGTAACCCTCGAAAAAAATATGAAAGTCGGTGCCCCCGTGAACGTGTCGGGTAAGATACGCGGTAACGTACCCTCGAAGCCCTTTGGTGGCGATGAGGACTACGTTTTCAGTCCCGACGGTACGCGCCTCGTCTTCAGCGCGCGGCTCACCGGTCGCAGCGAATCGTGGTCGACCAACTTCGATCTTTACGAGGTCGCCGCCGATGGTTCGGGCGAACCGCGTAACCTCACCGCCGATAACCCGGCCTGGGATGCACAGCCCGTATTCTTGGCCAACGGCGATCTCGCCTGGCTCGCCATGTCACGCCCGGGTTTCGAAGCCGATCGATACGCGATCAAAGTTCAGAGCGCCAAAGATGGCCGAGTTCGTACCCTGCTGCAGGACTGGGATCGCTCGGTCACGACGCTCGCGACCACGCGAGATCGCAAACGCCTGCTGGGCATCGCCGATGACATCGGCCAGACAGCACTGTTCGAAATCGACCCCACCACCGGTGCGCGTAAAACGGTGGTGGGCGATGGGCAGGTGCAGGGGATCTCGGCCGGCCCGCGTGGCATAGTCATGGCTTGGGCCTCGCTCGGCTCGCCACCCGATCTTTACTTGGCCGCAGGCGGCAACCGCACCCGTCTCACAACGGTCAATGCCGAGCGCCTCGCCGATCGCCAACTCGCCGAGTTCGAGCAGTTCTCGTTTACCGGCGCCAACGAGCAGAAAGTTTATGGCTACGTGATGAAGCCGTATGGCTTCAAGCGCGGTCAAAGATATCCGCTCGCCTTCATCGTGCATGGTGGGCCGCAAGTGAGCTTCGCCAACCAGTGGTCCTGGCGCTGGAACGCGCAGGTCTATGCGGGTGCGGGCTACGGCGTGGTGTTCATCGACTTTCACGGCTCGCCGGGCTATGGTCAGGCGTTCACGGACTCGATCAGCCAGGACTGGGGCGGCAAACCGCTCATCGATCTGCAGAAAGGTCTCGATGCCGCGCTTGCAAAATATGAGTGGCTCGATGGCTCGCGCGCCTGCTCATTGGGCGCGTCATATGGTGGGTTCATGCAGAACTGGATCGCCGGAAATTGGCCCGAGCGCTTCAAGTGCATCGTCAATCATGCTGGAATCTTTGATCAGCGAACCATGTACTACACGACCGAAGAGCTTTGGTTCACTGAATGGGAGAACGGCGGACCGTATTACCTGACGCCGAAAATCCACGAGAAATTCAATCCCGCCGATAACGTCACGAAATGGAAAACGCCGATGCTCGTCACCCACGGCGCACTCGACTATCGCGTGCCCTACTCGCAGGGCCTTGCGACTTTCACGGCGCTGCAGCGGCAGGGGGTCGAGAGTCGGCTGGTGTTCTTCCCGGACGAGAACCACTGGATTCTGAAGCCCGCCAACAATGTGCAATGGCACGAGGAAGTACTTGGCTGGTTGCAGAAGCACCTCAAATAGGCGCCTTGCCGCGCCAGGTGTCTTGCCGCGCGGCGGCTAGCTATAATCCGCGCGCCACTCGGCCTTGTGAGCAAGGCCGAGTGCGATGATGCGGTTGAGCAAATCGTGGTAACCGATCCCGGCGCTGAGCGCCGATTGCGAGAAATCTTCAGCCTCTGCGAGACAGGGATTGGAGTTCGCCTCGAGTACGAAGACCTCACCATCGTCACGTACACGAAAATCCATGCGCGCATAGCCAGAGAGGCCAAGCGCGTTGTAGATGCGCCGTGCCATCCGATCGAGTTTGGCGACGACCGCCAGTGACAGATCTTGTGCGGCCGCGCGGGTGATGCCGTGCCGCGCCTGATATTTGCGATCCCATTTCACTTTGCGCGTGGCAATGGTCGCTTGATTGTCACCCATGGTGCCGAACTGCAATTCCCAAACGGGTAATCGAGTGAGCCGCTGGTTACCGATCATGCCAACGTAGACCTCTCGACCCGCGATGTACTCCTCGACCAGCGCGTCGGTGCCTACCTGTTCATGTATGAAGGCGACGCGATCCTGCAACTGCTGCGAATTTTCGACTATCGACGCCTGCGAGATCCCGAGCGAAGCGTCTTCGGTGGCCGATTTGACGAACAGCGGATAGCGCATGTGTCTTGGCGCACGAAATTTTCGGCCCTTGGACAACAACGCGAAGTGCGGCGTCGGAATGCGATGCCAGGCCAGTAATTGCTTAGAGAGTGGCTTGTCGCGTGATAGCAAGAGGCCGCGCGGATTGCAGCCCGTGTAGGGCTGCTCCATCAACTCGAGGAAAGCGACGACATGCTGGTCGTAAGTAACGATACCGTTGAATTCCTCGAGCAGATTGAAAACGACATTGGGTTTCCAGTCGGTGATCGCGGTACGTAAACCCGTCAGACTGTCGAGCACACCCAACACACGCACCTCGTGTCCGACCAGGCGTAGCGTGCGGATGACGTCGTACTCGGTACGCCATTCGTCGACCTGCTGATCGGTAAGCCCGGTAACACTGTCAGGCGGCACCAGGGTATCGTGGACGATCACCAAAACTTTCAGCAGCTTCATGACTTGCGTGACTTCATAGCGTGAATCGCACTCTCTCCCCGCGAAGCCCGGCACGCGCCAGATGCCGGATCATCGCTTCAGCGTTTCTTTGACGGAGACGCGCTGCACCCCGCATCCACAACCTACGCTCCCGACAGCGCTCGATCGCCAACTGCAACAACTGTCGCGCACCATACTCGTCGATAGTGGTCTGCGCCATCGCGTGGCGCACGAGCCGATCGCGCGCCTGTCGCAGACAGGTGTCGGCGCGAAGATATCGCGTCGGTCGACGACTGTGGCGCCGCAAGGGCGCAAACCCGGTCCGCAGCGCAGCATCGATCATCGAAAAATCGCAACTCATGCGCCGCAACAGCCCGCGCCGATAATGTTCGCGCAGGGTGCGCTCGTTGGTCACAACGGGTTCGATCCGGTCCGCAGAGCGAATTGCCGGCCGGCATCCGCGAATCTCGCGCATCAAGCGGTCCATCGCCTCGAGCTTGGTCAGCGCCGGCGTACCAGCGTAGTGACGTCGCCAGGCCGAGCGCGGCGACAACCAAACCGCAAAAGTTTCGGCGAAGTCCTCCGCGGGATGCGCTTGCGCATACCAGCCGTCCAGATGCGAGACGTAGGCGCGGCTCGATGGATCGGCAGCGTACTGTGCGGGATATTTTTCGGTCGGCGACCCGAAGCACTGCCGCCAGAGTTTTCGCCGCCGCAAGCGAAAGGCCGTATCGACGACATGCCCGGCTTCGTGCCGCAATATTTGCAATAGACCGGTGGCATTACCGCCCTCGACGCTGCGTGACATGCGCCGCTCGAGCCGCTCCAGTCGCGGGTGCGCCAAATAAAAAGGGATCGCAATGCCGGGGATGCCATCGGGCGAAAACCACTCGTCCGCAAACCAGAAATGCGGTTCGAGCAAAATATCGCGCGCCGCGAGCTCGTCACGCAGTCGCCGAATGGCCCGCTGCAGCGCCGCGCACCGCGGCAGTCCAAGATGCAAATCGCGAAAACGCAATCGCAGCAGCTCGGCGTCGGAGTAGCGCGCCCACTGCGGTGATTTGCGACGTCTCATGGTAGCTCTGCGGATTTAAGTGATGTCGTCCAGCCTCACCAGCACCTCGGTGAGCAGTGCGTCGGCCAAAGACTCGATCTGCTCCCGCTCGTACAGGGTCGCCAACCACCGCGCAGGAATAGACTCGATGCCAAACAACGCACCGGCCAGTTGGCCCGCCGCGGCGCCGTGCACGTCGGCATCGCCGCCGGCATTGATGGCCGCCAGCACCGCATCCTTCCAATTCTGCGCACTTGCGACGGCGTCGCGCGCGGTGATCAGTGCTCGCTCGGCGGCCGTCGGGTCCATCGACGCAGGGGTGATCGCGGAGCTGATCGCCGGCAGCAAGCCACGCAAGGCACGATGCATAAGCGTGGCAAATTCACGCGTGGCGGCAAGCGTCTCGGACGCATGACTCGTGACCCCGACCATGACCGGCAAATCATCGAACAACGCATCGACTGCGGAGTAGTGCCACATCGCGAGCGGTGCCACACGCACCAACGCATCCGCTCCATCGCTCAAATCCTTGGCAGGCCGACCGTCGACGAGCGCCCGACTCACGCTGGCAGTGATACCGAGACACTCACCCGTCGCTGAGCCCTCGCCACGTCGCTGCCAGCGTCGGTACCCCTCCAGTTGATCGTTCGCATTACAACCCTGCGAACTCAGCAAACTGCGGGCGAGCAAGAGCGCGAGCGCGGTATCGTCGGTCCAAGCGCCGACCGGCAAATCATAGGGCCCACCACCGAGCAAATCGCGGACAGGCGGAAAACTTCCCGCCCGTGCGTACTGCGCGGGGGCCGCCAGAGCATCGCCGAGTGCGAGCCCGAGCAACGCACCGCGGAAGCGACTGCGCAGACGGGCGACCGTGGCGAGCGCCGCATCATCAAAAGCGCCGACACCGTCATCCGGCGTCATGGTGCCCGGCCGCGAGTGCAGCGAAATCGAACAGCGCAGGATCCGCGAGGTGCCCTGCTTCGACACTACGGATCGCAGAGAAAATGGATTCGGTCCGCCCCGGGTAGTCCTTTTCCCAATCCTGTAGCATTTTTTTGATCAGGCGCCGCTGCGCATTCTCCTGCGAGCCGCAAAGCATGCAGGGAATGACGGGAAAACCGCGGGCGCGCGCGTAGCGCTCGATATCGTGCTCCGGCACGTACGCGAGCGGACGAATCACGATATGTCGACCGTCTTCGGAGCGCAGCTTGGGCGGCATGGCTTTCAGGCGTCCCCCGAAGAACATGTTGAGAAACAGCGTCTCGACGATATCGTCGCGGTGGTGCCCGAGCGCCACCTTCGTGATGCCGTTCTCCGCGGCCCAGCGATAGAGCGCACCGCGCCGCATGCGGGAACAGAGTCCGCACATCGTCTTGCCTTCCGGGATCACGCGCTTGACGACGGAATAAGTGTCTTGCTCGATCACCTGAAACGGTACACCGATCTCGGTCAAATATTCCGGCAATACGTGCTCGGGAAAGCCCGGCTGCTTTTGGTCGAGATTCACGGCGACGATTTCGAAACGCACCGGCGCACTGCGCTGCAGCGACACGAGAATGTCGAGCAGCGTGTACGAATCTTTGCCGCCAGACAGGCACACCATGACTTTGTCGCCCTCGGCGATCATGGCGTAATCCTCGATCGCCTTGCCGACCAGCCCGCGCAAATGCGCCTGTAGCTTGCGAAACGTGTTCGACATCCTCTTGACTTCCATGTCCATCAACGAGCATCCATCAGGCGACGCGTTGCGCCCCCATCACGATCAGACAGATGCAGCTGCCGAAACCCACCACCCAGGTGAGCGAGCGCAGCGTCGCGAGGTTGGCGAGATAGCAGGCAAGGTAAGCAACGCGCGCAGCCAAAAAGATACTGGCAATCAGCGCCAAACTCTCGGCGTTCACGTTGCCCACGTAGGCCGCCACCAGCGCCGCGGTATACGTGACGAGCGCCTCCCATGAATTGGCTTGCGCCGCATTGGCTCGCGCCCGATATCCGGTGCGTCGCGCCAGCCAATCGCGCGGATTGGCATTGTCGTAGCGATCGTCACCGCCGCCCGCTTTCGAAATTCCGCCGCATATGATGGGCATGAGCATCGTGACCAAAAGAATCCAGAGTGCCGTAGACATATTGTTCTCCTTTGGATGGTTTGTTCGATTGCGATTTCAGATCGACTGCCGATCAGCAGATACATTGCTTGCACCCGACAAACGATCCAGCAGATCACTGACGTGATGGGGCGATTTGGTGTTGCGCGCAATCAGGGCGTAAAGCGCCGGCACCACATAAAGCGTGAGTGCCAGCGACAAAACGGTCCCAAAGAATACCGCGGCGCCGATCGACTGGCGACTCTCTGCTCCGGCACCGGTCGCCGTCATGAGCGGCACCGCACCGAAAGCCGTGCACAGACTGGTCATGAGCACCGGCCGCAGACGTATCGAGGCCGCCTCGATCACCGCCTCGACGAACTCGATACCGCGATCACGCAACTGATTCGCGAACTCGACGATCAGGATGCCATTTTTGCAGGCGATACCGACCAGCATGATGCCGCCGATCTGACTGAAGACGTTGATCGACGAATTGAACAACCACAAGCCGAACAAGGCCCCCGTGATCGCCAGCGGTACCGTAGCCAAAATAATCAGCGGATGCACGAAACTTTCGAACTGCGCGGCCAGCACCAGATAGACGACCAACAAGGCAAATGCGAAGGTGATCCAGATGCCGCCGCCGGCCTGCTTGAACTCCCGCGATTCCCCATCGAAGCTCACTTGCACACCAGAGGGGATTTCTTCGCGGATCACCTGCTCGACATAATCGAGGGCGTCACCGAGCGCATAACCCGGCGCAAGGTTCGCGCTCAGGGTAATTGCACGCAACCGATCGAAGCGCCGTAGCGAACTCGGCCCCGCAGATTCCTCCACCGTCACGAGCGCTGCGAGTGGCGCCATCTCGCCGCTGCGACTCGAACGCACGTAGAGATTGCCGAGATCATCGACGGTCGCCCGATCTTCCTCACGCGCCTGCAGGATGACGTTGTACTCCTCGCCGGCGCGTAAAAAATTGGTCACCACGCGCGACCCCAGCATCGACTCGAGGGTACGCCCCACATCTTGTAAAGAAACCCCGAGATCTGCAGCACGGTTACGATCGATCCGCACCTGCAGCTGCGGCTTGCGCTCCTGGTAATCGGAATCTAGCCCGATGATGCGCGGGTTCTCGCGCTGAATGCGCTCGATGACTTTATCGCGCCAGCTGGCGAGCTCACCGTAGTCACCACCCCCCAAGACCACCTGCAAGGGGCGACCGCCCCCACGCATGCCGAGTGAGGGCGGCGTCATCACGAGGATACGTACGCCGGTGATACCCGCCGTACGCGTGCGTACCCGCTGCGCGACTTGCTGCGAGTTGTCTTCGCGCTCGTCCCAGAGCGTCATCGGCAGAAACAGCGTCGCATTGTTGACATCGCCCTGCGCACCGAACGATCCCGAACGCACGATGACGCGCCGTGCGTTACCGGCGCGAACTTCGTCCATCATCACGGCTTCGACCTGCCGCACGTACCGATCAAGATGCGACAGACTCGAACCCTCAGGCGCACTGACCATGACCGGCATCATGGCCCGATCTTCAAGCGGTGCGAATTCCTGCGGTAACTTGAACCACGACACCGGCTTACCGAACACCGTCAGAGCGATCACCAGGGTGGTCAGTACAGCTGCCCCAATCACTATTCTTCGCGGTCCGCTCGTACCCATGACCCGTCGCAGGCTCGCCTCGTAGACTTCGGTGAGAACCTGAAATCTTCGATCGACAGACTGCGCGAGTCGGCCACGGTGAATGCCACCGGCGAAAAGCTGGGAGGCCATCATCGGGGTCAGGGTGAGTGCGACCACGGCCGAAAATCCGACGGCGGCGGCCACCGTTACTCCAAACTCACCGAACAATCGCCCGAGCGTACCTGACATGTACGACACCGGCACGAACACGGCCATCAGCACCAGCGTCGTAGCGATGACCGCAAAAGAAATCTCCTGACTGCCACGCGCCGCACCGAGCAGTGGCGACTCGCCCGCTTCGATACGTCGCGCAATATTTTCGAGGACCACGATAGCATCGTCGACCACAAGCCCGATGGCGAGTACGGCCCCGAGTAACGTCAGTGTGTTGATCGAGTAGCCGAGCGCCGTCATCACCAAAGCTGCAGCGAGTATCGACACCGGGATGGTCACCGTCGGGATCAGCGTTGCGCGCAGTGTCCCGAGAAATGCAAAGATCACGACCAGTACAATCAGCAGGGTCTCGAGCATCACCGTGACCACTTTCTTCATCGACTCAGAAATGAACACCGAGAAATCGATGTTGAGATCTGCCGAGATATCTTCGGGCAGAGTTTCTTTGATGGCCTCAAGCTGTCTCTTAGCGGCCTCCGATACTTCGAGCACGTTCGCCTTCGAGGTCGGGATCACGCCCACGCTGACACCGGGCAGCTCGTTCGCACGTCCGAGCGAGCGTTCGTCCTCAGCGGCCAGACGCACATCAGCCACGTCACCCAGCCGCACTAGGTATCCATCGGACGAGCGCCCGATGACCAGCAGGCGGAAGTCCTCCTCGCTATCGAGCGATGTCCTTGTACGGAGCGTGAATTCACGTTCGGTCGATTCGACACGCCCCGCCGGCAGCTCGACGTTTTCGCGACGTAGCGCGGTCTCGATGTCGGTAACCGTCAGCTGCCGAGCGGCGAGCGCCTCGCGATCGAGCCAAACGCGCATGGCGTAGCGGCGGCCACCGCTGGCGCGGATCGAAGCCACACCGGGTACCGCGGCCAGTCGATCGACGACGTAACGGTCGACGTATTCGGTCAGCTCGAGCGCGTTGCGCCCCACGCTCGAGAAATTGATGTACATGATGGGTTCGGCCGCATCATCGACTTTGGTGACCTGTGGCGCATCGGCCTCTGTAGGCAAACGCGCGGCCACTCGCGAAACCCGTTCGCGCACATCGTTCGCAGCCGCATCGAGATCACGATCCAAAGAAAACTCGACATTGATACGCGAGAACTGATCGAGGCTCGATGACGTCAGCTTCTCGACGCCCTCGATACCGGAGATTTCGTCCTCCAGCACCTGGGTCACGCGCGACTCGATCACCGCTGCGTTCGCGCCGCGATAAAACACCGAGACGCCGACGATCGGTCGATTCACGTCTGGCAATTCGCGAATCGGCAGCCGCAAGGCTGCCATCAAGCCGAGGATCAACAACATCAGCGAGATCACGGTCGCGAGGACCGGGCGCCGAATGGAGATCTCGGAGATCTTCATGTCTGCGCTGCGAGATCGCGCACCGGACCGCCCTCGCGCAGTTTGACCGTGCCCTCGACCACGATACGCTCGCCCTGTGCGAGTCCTTCAATGATTTCGACGCTGCCTGGCCGACGTAATCCCGTACGCACTTCACGCTTCTCCGCATTGCCATTCACGACTACGTAGACGAATTGCCGGTTTTGCTCGGGTACTAGCGATTCTTCGGGGATGACGATGCCGTTGCGCTGATCGCGCAACAATTCGACATTGAGAAACATGCCGGGCTTCAGCGCGCCATCGCCATTCGGAATCTCAGCACGCACGAGCACCGAACGGCTGGTCGTATCGATACGCGAGTCGAGACTCGTCACTCGGCCTTTGAACACGCGGCTCGGATAAGCCGTCGATCCCACCGTCACCGGTAGCCCTGTACGCAGGGCAGTCAAATTATTTTCAGGAATCGCGAAATCGATCTTGATAACCGACGTATCGTCGAGCGTCGTGATAATCGTACCCGGGCTAATCAAGCTGCCGACGCTCACGCGACGCAACCCCACGCGTCCGTTGAACGGCGCGCGGATCACCGTATCCTCGAGGCGCGCCTTTGCGGCATCAACTCGCGCCGTGTTTGCTGCGAGAGTCGCCACGATCTGATCGAACTGCGACTTCGATAAAGATTGCGTCGGCAGCAACTCCATCGCGCGCTCATATTGGCTGTTGCTCTCGGTCAAGGCCGCTTGCGCGGCGGCAAGATCAGCGCGGGCCTGCGCGCTGTCGAGCTCGACGAGCACAGCACCCTTGGCCACCTCGCCGCCGTCGCTGAAGCGAATAGCAGCGACGATGTTCGAAGTTTTAGCGGTGATTTCCACCGCCTCGTTGGCACGCGCCGTACCAAGTGCACGCAATTCACGCGCAATGGGTTGCAGCGACACCTCGCGCGACACGACAGCGATCGGCATACCGGCGCCCGGCACGCCACCGCGCAATCCCGAAGCTTCAGGCCGCTCCGGCCCGCTAGCGCCGCGCAACGCTGCGCCTTGGCCCGGCGCGCCACCGGGTCCGCCTATCCCAGCCCCCGCAGTGCCGGCATGACGAGTGGCGTAAATCGTCCAGCCGCTGCTAAGTAAAGCGACCAGGAGACTGACCACGACGATGGGATTGCGGGCGGGTGACATTGCACGATTATCTCACGCGCCCCCGGCCTGCATCGGCCAAGTAGCAAGGTACCAACCAATCGCGATCGACCCAGCGATCAGCAAAATGACGGTGATGATCAGCATGACCCGCCGAAGAAACATCAAAGAAGTCCTCAACCGCTCGGGGTCAGCCCAGAACTACGCTCAACGAAGCGGTAACGTTCCTTTTTGATCGAACGGCACCGTACGCAGCAGGCCGCTGTCCAGCTTCACTTCGCCGCGCATACGATAGCCCAGCTCGTTCGGTCGCGAGTCCTCTTTGCGCGCACGCTCCGCAAGTTTTAATAAAGTGCCGGCGAAATTTGCCGTGACCAGCATGTCAAATTCGGCTTCGCCGCGCGCTGGCACGACGAAACTGCCGCCCGAGAGACCGCGACCCAGGTCCTCGCCACCAAGCTCGATGGTGTAGGTGATGCCGCGCACGCGCAGCTCGCGATCATTGGGGTTCTGCACTTTCATGCGGGCGCGAAACCGCTGCTCGAACAAATCGCCTTTGATGATCTCGACGTTGGCGATCGATAACGCGGGCGCCTCGAGGCGAGGACCCACGGTCGCACAGCCCAACAACAAAACGGCGAGCAGGATCCACGACCATTGCTTTGCGTACTTGCGAATCACGCGGAGAGCGTCCCGAGGCCTGGCCCAGTTCCATTATCGAGTCTACTCGCTCAATCCGATACGCAGTAGGCTGGTAGCACTCGCCACATCGCACTCGGAGACACACTCCGGGAGCATCTGCACGATCGAAACGCTGTTCAATACTAGATGCTGGTCAATACTATATGATATATATATCTTCGAAGGGGCAAGTGAACATCGGGCAAAACTCCGGCAAACAGCGATTCTGCGGGCTGTGGCTGGCACTGCTGGCCGCGGCCCTCAGCTTTCTCGCCAGCCCATCGCGCGCGCAGGTGCTGGATCTCGCGAGCTACCCGCAAGGTGCCCTCGAAATTGTAGGTAAGGGCACTCGTCATAAGTTCGAGATCTGGATCGCCGATTCCCCGGATCGACAGCGCCAAGGCCTGATGTACGTGCGCGATCTGCCGGCGAATCAGGGCATGTTATTTGTGAACGAGTCGTCGCGGGTATCCTCGTTCTGGATGAAAAATACCTACATCCCGCTCGATATGCTGTTCATCGACGCCGGCGGCACGATCGTCGCGGTCTTTGCCAACACCACGCCGCTCTCGCTCGAGCCCGTGGGTCCGCCGACCCCGGTACTCGCCGTTCTCGAACTTCGGGGCGGGGAAAGCGCCCGGCGGGGCATCCGCAAGGGCGATCGGGTGAGCCACCCCGTCTTCGGCTTACGTTGAGTGTTCGCAAGCGCTGAAAGTTGACGAAATTTGTTTTTGTACAACACCAAAACGCCGCTATTTTTTTACTTTTTTACGGGTTGTGCTATTTTTATGTGGATGTGTTTCCAGCACCTTTGTCAAAGAAATTACGGCGCAGAGTGGCCTTCCGGTCCGCTGTGATGCGCTGTTTCATCCCAAGGAGATTCTCTCAATGATCAAGCGTTGCTCAGTGAACGACGCAGTACGGATTGCGGTACTGGGTGCGGCCATTCCGTTTGCGGTGTCCGCTTCGCTTGCGCAGGCTCAACAGGGCGCGCAGGACGAACTTTCCGAGGTCGTCGTGACGGGTACCCGCATTACGGCGCCTGGCGTGACCTCTTCGAGCCCGATTCTCTCGGTCAGCGCGGCTGACATCGATCAGCTGCAGCAGCCGGAAATCGAAAAAATCTTCCGCATTCTGCCTATCACTGTGCCGTCCGACGGTCAGAACGTGAACAATGGCACGGGCGGCGCCGCGACGATCAGCCTGCGTGGCCTCGGCGCGCAGCGTAACTTGATCATGCTCGACGGCAAGCGCCTCACGCCGTACAGCCCGGCGGGCGCAGTCGACACCCAAACCATTCCGACCGCGATGATCGAGCGTATCGATATCATCACCGGCGGTGCTTCTGCCGTGTACGGTTCCGACGCCATATCGGGTGCGATCAACTTCATCACCAAGCGTGACTTCGAAGGCGTGTCGATCAACACCGACTTCTCGCAGACTAGCGAGAGCGACGGCAAGATCAAGAGCGCCGACGTTTTGCTCGGCACGAACATGGCCGATGGCCGCGGCAATATTGTGATCGGCCTCAATTATGCAAAGCGTGAGGGCGTGCAATTCGGAGCTCGTCCGCTCGGACAGCTCGGCATCGTCACGGCCAACGGCGCGAATCTTTCGAATTTCCTAGCCGGCACACCGCCCACACCCCCGGTTGCAGGCTGCGGCGGCCCGAACTCGGTGGCCGCTGGCGGCTCCAGTACTACGCTTCCGACCCGTGTTGCGATCGCGGGTGGCCCTGGCCTTGGGCAGTTTCGTGAGGACGGTACGCTCGGCTCGAACTGCGGCGTATTCAACTTCAATCCGTACAACTACTACCAGACCCCCCAGACTCGCTATGGCGGTACCGCCATCGGTCACGTTGAGTTTAACGAACATGCTGAGGTCTACGGACGCCTCTCGTTCACCAACACAACGGTTCGCCAGCAGATCGCGCCATCGGGCGTGTTCGGTAACGTGTTCTGGACGCCGCTCGCTAATCCGTTCATCTCGGCACAGGCGCGCGCCGCCATTATTAGCGCAGCGAACGCGGGTGTTGCCGCTAAAACGGTGAACACAAGCGGCGCTTTCCCAAACTGGCGTGATCTGAACAATAACGGTTTGGTAGATGCCGCTGATGACCTGTACATCTCTTACCGTCGCCGCACAGTCGAGTTCGGCGAGCGGTCCTCGACCTATGACAACACCACCTGGCAGTTCCAACTCGGCGCGCGTGGCGAGATTATGGGCGGCTGGGATTACGACGTGTCGTTCCAGCGCGGCCAAGCCGATCGCGATCAAACCTCAGCCGGGTACACCAACGTGGCGAACATCGCAAACGCTGTTAACTCGGTCTCAACCACGGCCTGTCGGACCGGTGGCAGCGCTTGTGTGCCCATCAATCTCTTCGGCGGTTTCGGCTCGATCACTCCGGGAATGGCAGGCTACTCATCGGCTACGGCACTCGAGAATCAGATTTACACACAGCAGCTCAGTGCAGGCTCGGTGTCGGGTCCCGTCAACGCTATCAAATCGCCGATGGCGGATAATCCGCTCGCTGTTTCGCTCGGTGTCGAGTACCGCGAAGAATTTGCCGAAACCATCCCGGACGAATGTTTAAAGCTAGCCCCGACAAGCTGCTTGGGCGGCGCGGGCGGTAACACCTTGCCCGTAAAGGGCGGCTACAAGGTGAAAGAGGTCTTTGGCGAAGCGATCCTACCGCTCATCAACGGCGCTGCGGGTGCGCAGTCCCTTGACCTTGAACTCGGTTTTCGTTCGTCGGACTACGATATCACCGGCTCCAACGAAACCTGGAAGGCTGGGCTTTCTTGGCGCCCGCTCGACAACGTGCTCGTGCGTGTCATGAGACAGCGTGCGGCTCGAGCGCCGAGCGTTGGGGAGTTATTTTCTCCGCTTACCACGGGGCTCGACAACGCGCTTCTTGACCCATGCTCGATCGCTAACAAGGCTATCGACGCGACGCTACGCGCGCGTTGTCTCGCAACGGGCATGACGGCAGCGCAGATCGGCACGGTCGAGGATATCGTGGTCGGGCAAATCAACATCTTCTCGGGGAGCGACCTTAACCGCCCGCCGAGCCCCGAGGAGGCGGATACCACCACCTTTGGCGTGGTGTTCACGCCGACCCTTGGCGGCGCAATCAACCGTGCCGTGTTCTCGTTAGACTACTACGACATCGATATCGGTAAGGTTATCGGTACCTTGGGCTCTCAAGAGGTCCTGGACCAGTGCTACAAGCAGGGTCTCACCGAGGCGTGCGGTCGTATCGTCCGCGTAGGTGGCACCCTCACGCTTCCGGGCTCCGGCATCCAGCTGTTCACCACAAACCTCGACTACTTCCGCGCCGAAGGCGTCGAGTTTGCGGGCACACTGGGCTTCGATCTCGGCAATGTCGGGCAGTTGACGCTGCAGGCGAACCTTAATAAGTACTTAACTAAAGAAAGTCTAAGCTCCTCCTTCGCGGACGTCGTCGACTGCAATGGCTACTTTGGTAACCAGTGCGGGAACCCGATGCCCGAGATGCGCTGGACCCAGCGCACCAGTTGGAGTAAGGGGCCATTCGGCGTATCGCTTCTGTGGCGGCATTTCGGGTCTACCAAAATTGAACCGGAGCAAGAGTCTGGCACTTTCGCCCAGTTTCGCGAGATCGATGCGTACGACTACTTTGATCTGTCGGCCAGCTGGAACTACACCGACAATATCTCGGTGCAGATTAGTGCGCTCAACGTGACCAATGAGGATCCGCCGGTCCTAGGTAACGAGGCAGCAACGACGGCGGCTAACGGCGGTAACACCTTCCCCAGCGTCTACGACACTCTGGGTCGCGTGTACACGGTCGGTTTTAATGTGAAGTTCTGATCCAACCCTGCTGGTCTCTGGCCAGAAAACGGCAGGCTTCGGCCTGCCGTTTTTTTTGCCACCTCATTGTCGGCAGCGTCGGCGCCCTGCAGAATCGGCAGATGACAAACCATATCTCGACATGGGCATGCTCGATAGTCACCCTGATCGTCGCCCTTCTGCTTGGCCCGGTCACCGCCTGGGCGCAGGTTGCGACCGATACTCCCATGCCGACGGCAACAGCTACCGAGGCAACCGCGAGCGCACCCGCCGCCGCAGCCGACGCAAAAGCCGAACCCGAAATGATCTGTCGCAATGTCCGTTCCACGGGCTCGCGTGTGCGCAAGGAGCGGGTCTGCACCACCCGATCAACCTCGAAGGACGCCAAAGATTGGTTGAAGCGCCAACAAGAACGAGGAGCCACCGATAACGCCGGCGTGAACGGCGGCGGCTGAGCCTTGGCACTGCCCGTCGGGCAACTCGTTGACAGCGCCATCGCCGCTGCACGCAGCGGTCGTCATGCCGAGGCCGAGTCTCTCTGGACCGAAGTGCTGCGGATAGAGCCCGAGCACCAGCAGGCGCTCTTCAGTCTCGGGGTGCATCTTTTGCAACGCGGCGAGTTCACGCGTGCTCGTCAAAGATTGCTGGCCGCGCATCAGCGTGCGCCCAACGATCTGCTTGTATTGATGACGCTCGCGTCAGCCTGTCGCTTCATGAAGGATCGCGATGGTGAACGCGAGGCGATCGACGCAGCGCTCGCCGCCGACCCGTACTACCTGCCGGGCCTGCTTGCGCGCGGCTATTGGCTCGAGTCGCATGACACCGTGAGCGCTGCCGCAAGCACCTTTCGCAATGCGCTCAAAGTCGCACCGCCGGAATCCGCATGGCCTGATTTTTTGCGCGAGCAATTGCTGCACGCCCGCGAGCTCGTCGACCGGCATGGCCGCGACTACCAAAAATATCTGGGCAATACGCTCGCCAGTCTGCTTGACGATCTGCCCGGCGGCCTGCAGCCACGCTGGCGCGAGGCCGTGTCGATCATGGCGGGTCGCAGCCAACCCTATGTCTCGGACAGCAACCAATTGCATGTGCCGCGGCTACCGGCAATTCCTTTCTTTGAGCGCAGTCTGTTCCCCTGGGCAGAGAGTCTGGAAGCGAAAACCGCCCAGATCCGTGCAGAGCTCGAACAAGCGCTGCAGACCCACGACGAAGGCTTCGCGCCATACATCGGCTATCGACCCGGCGAGCCGGTCAATCAGTGGCAAGAGCTAAACCATTCTCGACGTTGGAGCGCGTACCACTTGTGGCGCTCGGGTCATCGGGTCGAGGCAAATCTCGAGCGCTGTCCGGTGACCGCTGCGGCACTCGCTGCCGTCGACATGGCCGTCATCGAGGGACTCTGCCCGAATGCCATGTTCTCGGCACTTGCGCCCCATACGCGGATTCCGCCGCATCACGGCGAAACCAATGCGCGCATCGTCGTACATCTGCCACTCGTCGTGCCCGAGGGCTGTCGCTATCGCGTGGGTTTCGACGAATGCGACTGGCAAGTTGGCAAAATTCTGGCCTTCGACGACACGCTCGAGCACGAAGCACGCAACGACAGCGATGAATTGCGTATCGTAATGATCTTTGATGTGTGGAACCCGCTACTATCCGAGGCTGAGCGGGAGCTCGTCACAGCCATGACCTCGGCGGCTCGGCTTTACAGTCGCTGAGACAAAAAACAGGCCGGCGTGAAAGCCGGCCCGGAGAAAAATCAGCCCAGCGAGCGCAATACCCGATCGAGATATTCAGCTTGCAGTCGACTGCGTGCCGCCGCCTCGCTGTCATCTGGCGTGAAATCCTCGATCTCCTCGCCCGCCACGAGCTCACGGCGCGCGAGCATTTTCTCGACCGTATCGAGTCTGGTACGCGTCACCGCCAATTCGGTGATTAGCGCCAGGGTCACGCCGTAGAGCCGATCGAGCATCGGATCGTCAGTGAGCTGCGGATCGAGGCGCAAAGTGGCCGCGTCTTCGTTGGCGGCCTGCGCCACGGCGCGCAGACGTTCGGCCTCGCGAGCCACCAACGTGCGACCTGCATGCTGGCGGATTTCCATGGTGTTGCGACGCACCAGGCTGAGCGCCCGATAGGCCGGGTCGCCGCCGCTGCAGCAGCGATACACGTCACGCCGCAAACCGTGAGCGGCCAGATAAAGTTACTCGAAGATCAATTGCAAAGCACCCTGTTCGAGAAACAGGGCCGGCGGCTCGTACCCACGGAGCTCGGCCGTATTGCTTACGCCTATGCCGAAGAAATCTCTCCGCGCGGGCTCGAACTCGCAAGCGCACTGCGGGGCGCACGTACGCGCGGCAGTCGACAAGTCACGGTTGGGGTCGCCGATGCCGTTCCCAAGCTCATCACCTGACGCGTGCTCGAACCGCTACTCGCCGGCGACGGCAAGTTCCACGTCATCTGTCACGAGGCACCGCTATATGCGCTGCTCGCCGACCTCGCCGCTCACCGACTGGATCTGGTGCTGGCAATAAGCGCAGTATCGACCGACTCTTCGTTCAAGGCCTACAGCCATTTGCTCGGCGAATCGGAGATCGGTTTTTTTTGCTGCCAAACCGCTCGCCGCGCGTTTACCACGCGGCTTCCCGCAGAGCCTGCAGGATGTGCCACTGCTCGTGCCGACCGATCGCAGCGCCAATCGGCGCGTGCTCGATCTTTGGGTCGAAAAACAGGGGATCACGCCGCGCATCGTGGGCGAACTCGACGACAGCGCCATCGTCAAAACTTTTACGCAACACGGCGTGGACGCCTTCGCGATCCCGCTCGCTTTCGAAAAAGAAGTCACTCGGCAATGCCACGTGATGCGCGTCGGTCGCATCGAGGGGCTGAAGGCACGCTTTTATGCGATCTCCACCGAGCGTCGAATCAAACATCCGGCGCTCGCCATGATCACCGAAACGGCGCGCACGGATTTGTTCTCGCAACCCGCCGCGCGGGA
>Ga0163212_1000087_pt1 | contig 36207 bp, 32 predicted proteins | sample Malawi_45m_30L_FD_113532 | JGI IMG/M metagenome (GOLD analysis project Ga0163212, IMG submission 113532) | Freshwater microbial communities from Lake Malawi, Central Region, Malawi to study Microbial Dark Matter (Phase II) - Malawi_45m_30L | ecosystem: Environmental > Aquatic > Freshwater > Lake...
CCCGGGCTTGTTGGGAGCTGCCAAATAGCGGGTGGAGTGCCTGAACTCCGCAGAGAAACACCTGTTGGTGCGCGCGTAGCCAACGTGCGGGAATACGAGCGGAGCGAAAGTCAGGCTTGCGCGGCGACGAGGCTTCGACTCTGGGGCCGGTTCGTTGCCGGCACCGCCAAGGCTCCGCACGGGGCCTCGGCGGCGGCCTCACTCGTCGCCGTTTGGCATCCCTACTAATCAGGACGTTGGTAGACGAGCTCTCCGCCGATGAATGTCTGCATGACCCGAGTCTTGTGAAGCTCCGTGATCGGGACCTTTAGGGGGTCCTGATCGACCACGATGACATCCGCAATCATCCCGCGCTCGATGCGCCCGAGGCGAGCGTCGGTGCCGTTCTGGCGTGCCGCGTTTTCGGTGAACATCTGGAGCGCCTGCTCGATCGTGATGCCCTGGCCTTTGCCGAACGAGGTGTCGCTGCCACCGACCGACTCGCGCGTGACGAGCGTCTCCACGGCGATCCAAGGATTGACTGAGGGGACCACTGCCCAATCCGATCCGGCGACGACGAGCGCACCCGCTTGGATCATGTCTCGGACCGGCCAGACACGACTGATGCGTTGCGGACCCACGGCTTTGGTGATGTCGTCGTTGATCGAGCTCGGCGCAAACAGATACGGCGACACTTCGAATGTCGCTCCCAGAGCACGGGCTCGCGGCAGGTCAGCGGGGGAGACGAACGTGCAGTGCCCGACGTCATGCAGACGCGTTGAGAAGCCGTTCTCGCGGCGCGCGAACTCGATGGCATCGAGGCCGGCACGCACCGCGGCATCCCCCGCCGCGTGGAACTTGACGGCGAGACCCATGCGATCAAATCGCGCCACGGCCTGATCGAGCATCGGCCTGGGTACCATGACCAATCCAAATCGACTCGCGTCGTCGGTGCGGCCAGGTATGGTGCCGGCGTACGGCTCGAGCATTGCCGCGGTGTGGCTGTCGGTCGGCACGCCATCCAGAAAGATCTTGACGCAGTCCGGTGACACATGTTCCCGCGCGTACAGATTGCGGGTCGCAATGACCTCTTCGGCGACGGCCGCGCCGCTGTCCAGGCGCGGGACCCACGTCATGCACAGCCTGACGCGTTGCTTCAGGGCGCCGGCATCGGCCAGCGCAACGTAGGCGTCGAGCTCCTTTTGCGGTCCGGCCGGAAAGCCGAGTGACGCCTCCGTGTAGGATGTGATGCCGTGCGAAAGCATTTCCCCGAGCGCCCAGCTCAGCGCTTCGCGCACCTCGGCATCCGTTGGCGGTGGTACATCGCGGCGCACGAGTTCGATCGCCGATTCGCGCAGGACCCCGGTCGGGTTTCCCTTTCGATCGCGTTCGATGATGCCGCCGCTGGGGTTACGCGTTCGCGCGGTCAGGTTCGCCAGCTGCAGCGCCCGAGAGTTGGCCCATGAACTATGCCCACTGGTGTCGTCGATCAACACGGGGTGGTCCGGCGCGGCTGAATCGAGCAGAGAGCGATGGGGCACTACGCCCAGTGCGGACGCGTCCCATTGGCCGCCGATGATCCAGTGGCCTTTGGGAGTGCGCGCGGCGCAGTCTGCGAGACCTTTCTGGAGCGCCCCGATCGAAGCGCCTTGCGGAATCGCGCACTGGCGCTGGCGCAGGCCAGCAAACAGTGGATGAACATGCTGGTCGTGGAACCCGGGCAACACCGCCCGACCCTGCAAGTCGATACGCCGGCTGGAAGCGCCGGCCAGTTTCTCGATGTCGGCCGTGGATCCAGTGGCGACGATGATCCCGCGAGCGTCAATCGCGAGGGCCTCGACAAGACCGGCTGAGGAATGCACGCGACCGTTGACGAGGATCGTTGAGAAGTCAGCGGCGAGGAGAGGTGCAGCGCAAACCAGAAGAGAGACCGCGGCTGCGAATCGCTTGACGGCGACGGAGATGCTGACGCTAACCGCAAGGGTGTTCACGATGCGTCACTCCTTGACGTGATTGGCGACGCTGAATTTCAGGAAGAAATCGCCTTCCTTGTAATCGGGGTACAAGCGAATCATCTCAGCCTGCGCGGCACTTCGCGAAGTCGCGGCTTTCATCACGCGGGTATAGTCGTTCAGATAGCGCACCGACTCATCGAAGATGCTCATGTCGGTCGCGTCACCATGACCGGGATAGACGACGGGCTTGCGATCGGCGTATTCGGCTTTCAGTCGAACCATCTCGGATTTCCAGTTTTCGATGTCCTGCCAACTGATGTCGTCTCCGAGCCAGAAGTGCACTTTGTTGTATCCCAAGTCGGCCAGAAACAGCGCGTTCAAATCCGGGCTGTATACCGTCGTCATGAAGTCTGCTTCGGTCGGCAAGTAGTCCGTCGTGAGTTCGAGAGTGCCGCCGCTCGGAAGCGTGAGGCGATTCGATTTGAGGACCTCGATGTTCGCCTCGTAGTCCCATCCCTGTGGATAGGTCGCAGACTTGGGCTTGATTGACGGATCCAACGCTGGCTCTCCGGCCGTTGCGCCGCCTGAATCCATGTACTCCGCATACGCCTTGACGGCCTTCTTGATGTCCTCCGTCGCTACGACAATCTTCGCGTCAGGGAAGGCTTCTCGGAAAACCCCCATTCCCGTGAAATGGTCGGTATGCCCGTGACTGATCAAGATGTACTTGAGCGGAAGATTCATTGCGCGGATCTCTTCGATCAGCACGCGTGCCTCGTCGACCTTTCTGAGTACATCGAGGACAATCAGTTCGCGTCCGTTCGAGAAGATGTAGGAGTTGACCGTCGCGTAGTGGCCTTGATGCACGCGGACGGACTCGATGCGCCTGGTTTCTGCGACAGGCTCTGCGGGTGCAGGGCGACCTCCGCCGGAGCATCCCGCGAGCAGCAGCACAACGAACACAGACAGATACGGGCGCAGTGATGGACGCATAGGAACTCCCGGTGAATTGGATGGCCCGATTGGGGTCGGGTGCGCCCATGCTCACTCGCGGTGGGCTGGTTGTCTTGGTCGACGCTGCATTGCTCTTGTATGGGCGTGCAGCCGAGGTGCGCAGGGGGGCACCCGGTCGTGTGGGACCGCCGCGTCGGCTGTTATCGCAGCGCAGGTGGTAGTCGACGAACCAGCCGTTCGCGCGTAGCCGTGACGTCGAGCAGCGGGGCCTGACGAGCGCGGGCGACCTCAGCCGCCGTGAATGGCACGACGGTCACGGCTGGACCCGGCGCCTTGAAGTCTCGAACAATCCAGTTCAAGACGGTCGCCATTTGAGCCTCAGACAGATCGGATTGGGTCACACCGGGAACGCCCAAAATGTAGCGCCGACCTTCAGGAAAGGCGGCCAAGGCAGCGACGGCACCGCGCATGCTCGGCACATGTCCCGCAAGTCCGCGACCATCCTCGCCGTGACAGCCGGCACAGTGAATCAGGTAGTCCGCTCTGGGTGCTGCGTCGGCATGGGATCGTGCCGGTAGCAGCGCAAGCATCGCAAACACGCCCACCGCAATGCGCATGCTGTCTACGCGTTGGGCGTCGGAACGCCGATGATTCTGGAGACCGTACAATGATAGGGTCCGTTGGCCTTGCTGCCCACGCACCAGTTATAGCTGTTGGACGCGCGAGTGTTGTAGTTCGGACGATCGCCCTCGTTTCGGTTGCAAAGGCAGCGGCCGCAAGAGCTCTTACCGCAACAATCGTTGTAGGCCACGATGTAGTCACGGCCGTCCGCCGCGTTCTTGCACGTTCCGATCCATGTGATGGGCGCCGGCTCGGTGCCTGGCGGGCACACGGTCACGGAGCCCCCGCAGCACGAACAGAGGAAGCCGTCGATGGCGCAGTAGCGCCAGTAGTCGCAGGACGTGGAATCGCCTTTTTCCTTCACCACCGCCTGACCGCGCGCGATCGGGAGCAACGGAACGACAGCGGCGCCGATGAGCACGCGTCCCAGGGATCGCAGGAGGCTTCGGCGTCCCACCTGGCTGGCGAGCCCGCGGCTGGCGCGTTCTACGATGTCGTCATATATAGGCATCTGCTTTCTCCAGGTAATCTTGCAGCGTTCCGACGCCGCGGTCACGGGCTTCAAAAAGGCTGTCGAGGTGCTCGCGAGAGTTCACGAGACCGCTTGCCCGTACGATCCCGGTACGATCGATCAGTACGGCATGCGGTAAGCGACCCGCCCCAAACGCCAGGCCGAGCGCCTCGGACAGCACGTATGGGAAATCGGTCAGCGAGTTGTTCTGAATGAACGTCACGTGTTCCGATTGATCACCGTCACTGGCGAGGATCACTTCAACCAGCGACTTTTCACTCCGACGGATCGCACGAAGTGACGGCAGCAACGCCTTGCACACGGGGCAGGTGGGTGATACGAACACAACGAGCTGGTCCGCGGCACGCACCTGTCCGCCTCCGATCGTCAAGCGCGCACCGGTCACGGTTTCGACGTCGACTTGCGGCGCGGTGTCTCCGACCTTTACACCCTTCGGGAGTGACAGCGCGCCAACCGGTTGCAGACGTTCGTGCAAAACGCCGATCTGGCGAGCCAAGGCGAGCAACGCCACGCACAGAACCAGTACCAGAATCCAGAGCACCGAGATCGCGATCCAGCCAGCAGTGGTCACGACCGGGCACTCCTGATGATGGGTTGATTGCGAGCAAGGGTCTCGATTGCGAGGTACAAGCAGACGGTAGCGAACGTCCCGGCGGAAATGGTCAGCCAATCCAGCGCTTCAAGAGCGCGAGACGGTGGTGGGACTGTCAATGCGAGCGCCAGCGCGGCGAGGACCAAATTGCGGACTACCATCCAACTGGCAATCCGTTCTCGTCGTGCGGGGCCGAAACAACCACAGTCGAGGTTCGAACGGCCCCTGGCAAGATTGATGGCCATGGCTGCTGCGTAGCTGGCCAAGAGACCCGCTGCGAGCCATGCGCCGGCGGTTCGCAATGACGGGATCAGAAGACAGCCCGCCGCCGCCAGTTCCAGGCACGGCAATGCCAGTGACGCCAGGCCGGCCAGACCGGGCGGTACCAGCCGGTACCCTTGTATCGCTGCACTGAACTTCGCGAGATCGGCCAGTTTGCCAAGGGCAGCGACAACCAACAGAGCGCAGAGCGCCGCGACAACAATCCAGGTGAGGGCGGCGTCAGGCATCATTCTCTCTGCCTCGTCTAGTACGGAACCAATGTTGACGGGGAGAAGCCGATTTCTCCCACAGAGCGTTGGAACTTGCCAGTCCCCGCATCGTACACGTCCAACTTCTGCGCACCGATGAAGATGCTGAAGAGAAGTGGCTTCGCGTCCGTGGTGACAGCGATCGAGGTCGCGATATCCTTCAAGGCGATGCGCTGAGTTCGGACCTGACGTCCAAGCTCGTACACCCACACTTCGTTACCAGGGTCTTTGTGGGTATCCGGACCACCTTGATGCATCAGGCTGAACAGGCGCCGTGACCCTTCATGAACTGCGAGGTGCTGAAGTCCTCCCGGCCGCCACTTGGCGGCCCGCTCGGCGGGGGTTGTGAGTGACCACCGGCGTCCCGCCTTGACGGTGCCCCCACTGGTTTCGACCGGGACAATATCACCGGCGAACGACGCGAAGAACCAGGTTGATCCCAAACGCACGGCCTTCTCCGTCACGGGGTCCTTGACGGGGTCAAAGAGCCTGGCCGTGCGCGTCTTGCTCACGGCCCGGCCGGCATCGTTGAGTACGATCACGATGGCGGTTCCGTCGTTGCATAGCGAGAAAAAGCTGCGCGCGCCCGTCTGATACACCATGGCGCAGCCCGCCGTGTCCGCCTCTGCCACGAACTTGCGTGACTGCATGTCGACGACGGTCACGCTCTGAGCGGGGGTGAAGTTGTAAATGAGCAGGAATCGGCCGTCATCCGTGAGGGCTGTGTTCTGAATCATCGGCAGCGTGCCAGCTCGCTTCGCGGGAATCGCCACTTCAGTCACCGGGCTCAGCTTTCTCGCGTCATACAGCGTCACGACGTCCGTTCTGGCACCGCGCGTACCCCGGGCGAAGTAGGTTTCCGGCGAGATCACCAGGGCTCGATCTTTGGGCAACACCACGCCGTTGAAGCCGAATCCGGTGCTCAGCATGCCCCGCATTTTGCCGGAGTCGCCGTCGACCAGGAACGCCTTGCCGTCCGCCATATGATGAAACACGATGTCGTTGACCCAAACCCAGTGAGGGCCTGGCTTTGCTGGCAGCTCACTGCCGACCAACGGGTCGACTCGGACCGGTGATTGGGCCAGGACCTCCGCACTGGTGAACAGAAGTATGGCGAGACAGCAGAGGCGTGTGAGTGCTGTGAGCATTTGTGAACCCCGGTCAGGACTTGCGACGATCAACGATTCGCTTGGCTTTGCCGACAGAACGTTCGATGGATCCTGGCGAAACGATATTGGCATGTACGCTGATTCCTATCATGGCTTTGACGTGCTGTCCCAGCTCCCGCGCGGCAGCGCGCCCGTCGCTGCCTGACAATTGTTCGACGTGGACGGTCAGTTCGTCCAGATGACCGTTTCGAGTGATCTCCAGATAGTAGTGCGGCGTCAATCCCGAACATCTGAGTATAAGTTCTTCGATCTGGCTGGGGAAGACGTTGACGCCTCGGATGATCATCATGTCGTCCGAGCGGCCGGTAATCTTGGCCATTCGTCGCATGGAGCGCGACGTGGGTGGCAGCAGACGTGTCAGGTCACGGGTGCGATAGCGAATGACGGGCAAGGCCTGTTTCGTGAGCGACGTGAACACGAGTTCGCCCTCGGCACCTTCCTCCACCACGTCGCCGGTTACTGGATTGATGATTTCGGGATAGAAGTGATCCTCCCAGATGCACGGCCCATCCTTCGATTCGGCGCACTCCTGAGCGACACCCGGTCCCATCACTTCTGACAGTCCGTAGATATCGAGGGCGTCGAGTCGAAGCGTGTTCTCGAGCGATGCGCGCATCGAATCGGTCCACGGCTCTGCGCCGAAAATTCCGATCTCGAGTGAGCAATCGGCGGGATCGACACCTTGACGTGCGAACTCTTCGGCAATTGCCAGCATGTAGGACGGCGTAACCATGATGATGCGAGGCTCGAAGTCTCGAATCAGCTGTACTTGGCGCTCCGTCTGGCCACCCGACATGGGAATCACCGTACAGCCGAGCCGTTCGGCGCCGTAGTGTGCTCCCAGTCCGCCGGTAAAGAGACCGTAGCCATAGGCCACGTGCACCATGTCGCCGGGGCGACCACCCGCGGCCCGAATTGAGCGGGCAACCAGGCGCGCCCACGTGTCGAGATCCTCTGCGGTATAGCCGACCACCGTGGGTTTGCCGGTCGTACCGGAAGACGCATGAATCCGCGCAATGCGTTCGCGTGGAACAGCGAAGAGACCGAACGGGTAGTTGGCGCGAAAATCCTGCTTGGTCAGGAACGGGAACTTGCGCAGATCGGACAGCGAACGAAGATCGTCGGGGTGGACGCCTGCACTGTCGAAGCTGCGGCGATAGTGATCGACGTGGTCGTAGGCATGCCGAAGTGACCAGCGTAGTCGCTCGAGCTGCAAGGCGCGCAACTCGTCCATGCTGGCGGTTTCGATGGCGTCCAATTCCCTGGCGGTCATGTCATCACCACCGGTACGTGAGTCCGGCGCCGAACTGGCGCGGCGGTGCGAAGACCTGCTCGACGAAGCCCAATAGGCCGAGGTCCAGGTTGTAGAGCCGGTACTCCTCGTCAAACAGGTTCTTGACGAACACATCGGCCTGGATCGACTGATCCGCTGCGAAGAATGACAGCCGAGCATTCCACACGGAATACGCGGGTTCCGCGGACACGTTGGAATTCGTGCCCTCCAGGAACTGTCGATCATTCCATTGCCCATCGACCTGCGCCGCGGCGCCGTAACCCCCGACGTCCCACTCATATCGGGCCAGCAGATTGGCACTCACGGCCGGGGCCAAGGGGAATTCCGCGCGAATCGATCCTCCGAAAACGTCGGGTACCGCGTCGACGCTGGAATCGAGAAGGGCAAGCCCGGCCATCAGCGTCAGGCCCTTGGTCGGTGCCAGGGTCAGCTCCAGTTCACCTCCTGATGCGCGCGCGTCAGAATTCGCCACTTGAGGCGTGAGACCAACCAGGGAGAACGCCTGGTAGTCATCGTAGTCGTAGGAGAAGATCGAGGCGTTCAGGCGGGCGGCGCCATTCCAGAACTCCGTCTTGAGGCCCAGCTCGAGGGCATGCAAGACCTCTTCGCCATGCTTCAGATTTGCGGCAGCCACCGCGCCGCCTGGGTCGAGAGACCAGTTGCCGCCCTTGATGCCGCGATTGAATGACAGGTACCACAATGTGGATTCGTTCGGGCGGAAGTTCAGTTGCAGCCGCGCCGCATAGTCCGCGTAGTCGATCTGCCCGATACCGGGTACGCCGACACTCTGCAGGTCGAACGTCTGCACAGGCGCAATGCCATTCGGTCGGTCCTCGTAGGTGCGGAACAGCTGCAGCGACTTGCGATCGTCCGACCACCGCAGCCCACCAATGATGGTAAAGCGGTCGGTGAGATCGAATTCAGCCTGGCCGAAGATCGACCAGTTTCGCGAATCAATCAGACCGTTCGTCGTCAGCTTCTGAGAGTCACTGGTGCCGCCAAGGTAGAGAGCTCCCTCCACGCGCTGCGAGGTGTCCCAAGCCATGTCGAGGAAGTACGCTCCGATTTGCCATCGGGAGCGCCCTTCGCCGCCTGAAAGCCGCAGTTCCTGCGACCATTGGTCGAAGTCCACGGTCGTCGTGTAGGGGAAAAATCCCAGGCCGCCGGCTGCGTCTTCGATGTACAACTTGTCGAGCGTCATCCAGGATGTGATCGACACCAGTTCAAGCTCGCCGATGTCGGCGGTCACCTGCGCCGTGGCAGATGTGATCTCGCGGTCGAAAAAAGTATCTGCGTTCGACGCATGGCGATGCACATCGCCCGTAATGGGCGTCCGCGAGAAGTCCTGCGGACCGACCGGGGCGGGCTGGTTGGGGTCATTCACGTAACCGTCGTTGAAGGTTCCGAGCCCGGTGTTGATATCGAACCCCGCCAGGGAAACGACGTACTGTCCGGTTGGTACGTCGGTGTCGCTCGAATGGCCCGCCGTGAGATCGACAGTCACGGCGTCGGACACGTCAAACTGCAACATGCCGCGAACCGCGACGCCATCGGCGCCTTGGGACGTCTGCCCCGTGGCCGGCACACTGAATGCCGTGCCCGCCTTGAGGTATCCGTCCGAGCGCGTGTAGCGTCCGGCCAGTCGAGCCCGCACCCGGTCTGAAAGCGCACCACCGATCGCCGTCTCGATTCCGTACGTGCCGAAGCTGCCGGCCGATAGTTCGACATATCCGTTGAACTCGTCCTCCTTGGGACGGCGCGACAAGAACTGGAGCAATCCACCCGTGGCGTTGCGGCCGAACAACGTGCCTTGAGGCCCACGCAGTACTTCGACACGCTCCATGTCGAACAGTTGTGCGCTGGCGGCATTCATGCTCGCCATGTACACGCCGTCCATGTAAACCGCGACGGGGGCCTCCAGGTTGTCCTGGAAGTTGTTCTGCGAGACGCCTCGCAAGCTGAAGATCGTGAAGGCGGGCGTCCACGCGCTCAGGCGAAGCGCTGGGATCTGTTGCGCGATGTCCGTCGTGTTGCTGATGCCGAGCTGCTCGAGCTGGTCAGCACCCAGAGCCGATACCGAGATGCCGACGTCCTGAAGGCTTTGTTCGCGCTTCTGGGCGGTGATGACGATTTCTTCGATCTCCTGCGCCCATCCGCTGTCGACATGAAGTCCACCGATCAACGTGAGCGCGACAATCGCCGGCCGAATTCTTAATGCCATAACTCCCCCTGACAATGCCTCGCCGCAGCAGACTCTGCATTGCGACGGCAACTTCAGGCATTTCGACGGAGAGTCAGCGGTACTGTCTTGGTAGTTCGTGCAGGCGACTTGTACAGAGCTGCATCAGGAGTCGTGCAGCTGCAACAGGAATCGGCGCGGTGGTTCGCCGTACTCCTCCCGGAAGCAACGGGTCATGTGGGAGAGGTCGTAAAAGCCCCACTGCAACGCCAAGTCCGTCAGCGAGACACGTTTGGGGTCTGCGGCCTGCAGCGCATTGCGACAGCCGCGGACGCGCAACGCGCGAATGTATCGTCCGACGGTCATGGTTTCCGTCTCAAACAGCGCATGGATCAGGCGCGTGCTCACCGAAAAGGCCTTCGCGAGCGTCGTGGCTCCGAGATCTCGGTCGTGCAGGTGATCCTGAATGAACGCCTTGACCTGCGCGAGATGCTGCTCCCGAGAGAGGTTGGTACCACGAGTCCGTGCCGACAGCACGGCGCCAAGAAGGTCGAGAACGTTTGCTTCAACACGATGCAAGAAGGGTTCTGGCAGGGCGTGCATGCGCGTGACGATCTGAGCTACGAAGCTGCTCAGGAGGCCGCAGTCGGCCTCGTGGCCTGCCATGCGGCGACCAAGAAACTGATCTGGATCGGGGGTGAGGCGACGCATCGTGTTTCCCGGCACGACCAGCACCGGCATATCAAAGTCGCCTTGAAACGTGAGTGAGTATGGCTCGGCGGTTGAGCAGATCACGAAGTCTCCCGGTCTCGCGTGCACTTCACGCCCGCGCTGTGACCACAGCGACTCGCCCTTGAGTTGGAACTTGACGAGGTACGGTGGGCGCGGAATTCGCGCGATGTGTTCGGCGCGCCGGCGCACGGACATCGCACCACTGGCGACGCGAACCAATTGCACGCCGCCGAATTGAGCCGAATCCACCCTCGCGGCGAAGGACTCACGAGCACTGCGCGGCGGATCGACGTCCATCGGGCAGAAGACATCGTTAACCAGCCCTTTGAAGTAATCGATTCGCTCGCGTTGCGACCGCTCGACGATGGGGTAGCTTCGAAACATCGGCTGATCATGCTACCGAACGGAAGTCCATTGCAACGCACCGTGCGTATGACGGGTCCGTCTTCAGTCTTGTACAAGAACCATGCGCTGCACGCCAAGACTCTCGTACCCAGGTCTGGAGCAGAATCCGGGCCAGACTTGGACGGCGAGCTTCCACGAGGCAGATTAAAGACATGGCGACAAAGTACGAAATGACCATCGGTGGGCGTCAGGTGATGGCAGAGCGCTACGACGAGGTCCGCAACCCCGCCACCGGCGCGGTAGTGGGACTGGCACCGGTCGCCAGCGACGCCCACCTTGAGCAAGCAGTTTGTGCAGCGCAAAAGGCGTTCGGGACTTGGAGCCGCACTGACGACCGCACGCGAGCCAAGGCATGCGAAGCGATCGCGGCGGTCGTCACGCATCACGCCCCCGAGCTGGCGAGCTTGTTGACTCAAGAGCAGGGCAAGAGCCTGAAGGGCCTGGGTGCGGAGTTTGAGCTGGGCGCGTGTGCGGCGTGGGCCGGGTACACCGCGACTCAAAGCTTGCCGGTCAAGGTGCTCGAGGACAGCGCCAAGAGCCGAATAGAGCAGCACCGCGTTCCGATCGGGGTGGTGGGATCGATTACGCCGTGGAACTGGCCGCTGATGATCGCCATCTGGCACTTCGTGCCGGCGGTCAGGACCGGCAACACCGTCGTCATCAAGCCGTCTCCGTTTACGCCGCTCGGTACGCTGCGAATGATCGAGCTGGTGAGCGCAGCGCTGCCCCCCGGTGTCGTGAACGTGGTGTCGGGCGGTGATGCACTCGGGGCGGCGCTCTCCGAGCACCCCGGCATTGGCAAGCTTGTCTTTACGGGCTCGATCGCCACCGGCAGGAAAGTCATGGCTAGCGCGGCGCCCACGCTCAAGGCACTGACGCTGGAGCTGGGTGGTAACGACCCGGGAATCGTGCTTCCCGATGCGAATGTGGAGGCGCTCGCCGAGGGCATGTTCTGGGGAGCGTTCATCAATTCCGGCCAGACCTGTGGCGCGCTGAAACGGCTCTATGTTCACGACAGCGTGTTCGACCGCACCTGCGCCGCACTGGCCGACGTCGCGCGGCGTACGCCGGTGGGCGATGGGATGGTGGAAACCAATCTCCTCGGGCCGCTGCAGAATGAGCGCCAGTATCGCAAGGTTATTGAACTGGTCGACGACGCACGCCGGCATGGCGCGAAGTGCATTACCGGCGGTGAACCCACGGAAGGTCCCGGTTATTTCTACCCGGTCACGCTGGTCACCGACATCTCAGATGGCGTGCGATTGGTCGACGAAGAGCAGTTTGGCCCGGTATTGCCGATCATTCGCTACACCGATCTCGATGACGTCATTCGCCGCGCGAATGCCCTGGAGTACGGACTGGACGCGTCGGTGTGGGGTTCAGATCGAGAGCAACTCAATGCGGTCGCTCAACGCCTGGAAGCCGGGACGGTCTTCATCAACAAGCATGCCGATATCGCACCGCACGTGCCGTTCGGCGGCATCAAGTGCTCTGGTCTGGGTGTCGAGTTCGGTGAGGAAGGGCTGGCGGCCTATACCACCATCAAGATCATCAACGCGGCGGCGTAGAGAGTGTGTCGTCAGGTGTACGCAGCGTGACCAAGCCCTTCGCATCGTCAGCAGATCTCGAAGCGAAACGCGAGAGCCTCGAAGTGATCGCGGAGGGGGTCTACGCATTGACGGCGGAGGGCGATCCCAACGTCGGCGCGATTGAGGCGGAGGACTTTGTCGTTTGCTTCGAGGCGCGTGCTACACCGACGGCGGCGCGCAATTGGCTTCGGATGTTGCGTCAGTTCACGGACAAGCCGGTTCGCTACTTGGTCTTGACGCATTACCACGCCGTGCGCGTGCTAGGCGCCAGTGCATTCGAAGGGGCCGTCGTCGTGGCGAGCCGTGCTACGCATCGACTGATCGCCGAACGGGGCCTGCAGGATTGGGCGAGTGAATACGGTCGCATGCCGCGTCTGTTTGCGGATCCCGACTCCATACCCGGTCTCACGTGGCCCGATATCGCGTTCGATAACCGGCTGGATATTGGCCTCGGGCCTCGTCGCGGAAGACTGGAACTGCACTTCTGCGGACGGGGTCATACAGCAGGCGATATCGTGGGATGGTATCCCGAGGCCAAGACGCTGTTTGCCGGGGACCTCGTGGAGTCCCAGGCGGCGCTGTACACCGGCGATGCGTTCCACACCGACTGGATGACGGGCACCCTGGATCGCTTGAAGGAGTTTCCGACAGAACACCTCGTCGGGGGTCGCGGGACGGTGGTTCATGGCCCTGCGGCATGCAACGCGGCCATCGAGCAGACTCGTGATTTTCTGCAAGTCACGCTACGCGAGGTTCGCGAGGTTCATCGGCAACGGGGAACGATTCAACACGCATTCCACGCGGTTCAGCGTGCGCTCGGTCCTCGCTATGGGCATTGGCCGATCTTCGAGCATTGCCTGCCTTTCAACGTGCAACGGGTCTGGGATGAGCTCGATGGCATCGATTGGCCGCGCATCTGGACCGCCGATCGAGATCGCGAGGTGTGGGCCTCCCTGCAATCGTGAACTGAAGGAGAGCCCTTGAAAAACGCATCTCGAGCGCTTGCTACGATCCTCATGCTGTCCCTGCTCATGCCTACCGCAAGGAGTGAGGGCAAGGGCGACGTAGGCTACCTTTGGCTCAACTTCATTCAGTGCAGGCCCGAGCAATGCGCGGAGGTGCCGCGACGGCTGATCCGGGACGGTGCTCCGGTGATCGAGCCGCTCATCGAGACCGGCAAGGTACTGGAATGGGGCGTCGCGGTGCCGATGCTCGAAGGGTCCGCCGCCCCGTTTACGCACGTCGAATGGATGACGCTCGCAAACTGGGATGCTGCGGATGCGATAGCGGAATCGCTGCTACTGCCCAGGCAGGGGGCGCCGGCGTGGCGGGACCTGGCCACGCGACTGGAGGTCGATGTCATCACCCGCAGTGAGTTCGCGGGTGCCGGTCGTCCTGACCGACCTCAGTACATCTTCCTGACATTTCTGCGCGCGAAGTCGGGTACTGCGGATGCCGGCACGAATGCGTTGCGTTCGGTGATGTCCGCGGCGCTCGATCCGCTGATACCAGAGAAACACATCATGAACTTCGGGGTGCTCGTTCCGGCGATGTCCGTCGAGGCCAGCTGGACCCACTTGGCGTGGTACGCAACGCGCACCTTGCTGGATCGGAACCGGGTCGACCATGAGATCACGGGCCTCCCCGAGGCGCTGCGCGGCAGCCAGTGGGTCTCCAAGACCGCTACGGATCCGAACTTTCAGGCCGACGCCCGCGAAGACCAGGTGCTTCGCATTCTGCACTACCGACGTCGGTCGAACACAGCACCGTAGACCCGAACTCTCTCGCGTGGCTGCTGACGCAGGCGTCCTGAGCCTCGTTCGCGCGTGCACGCGTGTCCAAGTCGCTTGCGCGATTCGCCAATACGCACGCTCCCCCAATCGCAAAACTAGGCCGAGGAAAGTGGCTCGCTTCCGCTGATTCTGAGGCGCAGCAAGCTAAACCAGGTCTGAAGGAGGGAGCGATGTTTCCGAGAAAGATTGGTCAATTGTTGTTTATTCCGGTTGTCGCATCGTCCTTGCTGCCGCGGGCGGTGGCGCAGGAGGAGGCCATCGAAGAGGTTGTCGTGACCGCGCAGAAGCGTGAGCAGGGCATCAATGACGTCGGTATGACGATCACGGCGATCACCGGCGAGTCCCTCAAGGAACTGGGTGTCCTGTCCGCCGAAGACATTGCCGCGGTGACGCCGGGCCTGTCTGTCGGCTCGGCCGGGGCGACGGGCGTGCCGGTGTATACGATCCGGGGCGTGGGTGGCTTTCAGGACATCACGACGTCCAGTTCATCCACGGTCGGTCTGTATTTCGACGAAGTAGCGATCCCGTATACGGTGATGTCGCGCGGTGCGCTGTTTGATGTCGAGCGTGTCGAGGTGCTGAAAGGTCCTCAGGGCGATCTGTATGGTCGCAATACGACGGCAGGTCAGATCAACTACGTCTCGCGCAAGCCGACCGACGAGTTTGGCGCTGGCGTCACAGCGTCGTATGGCAGTTTTCAGACCTTCGATCTCGAAGGACACGTGACGGGGTCGCTCAGTGAGCGAGTGCAGGGGCGCATCGCTTTTCGCACCGTTCAATCGGGCGAGGGCTGGCAGAAAAGCCTCACGCGGCCCGGCGATACGCTCGGCGAGAAAGACGTCAAGGCCATTCGCGCGCTGCTGAATTTCGAGATTTCCGACAACGCATCGGCATTGCTTCGCGTTCACTACGTCGACGACAAGTCCGATAACCAGGCGCAGACCGCCTACGACGGACGACTCATTGGCATCGGGGAATTCGGAGCACCGTACCGGCCGCTCAACCAGTATCGGCTACCGACCGGGACGAACTTCGGCCAACCGGTTCCCTGGTACTCAACCGGGGACAATCGCCGAGCTGACTGGAACAACAGTTGGACCAGCCCAATCACCGGCGAAGTCGCCTCGCTGCGTCCCGTCCGGGACAATCAGCTCTCTGGAATCTCCGCAAAAATCGAGTGGAACATCGGTGAAACGTTGTTGACGTCGATCACGGCCTATGACGACTTCCAGAGGTCGGAGACCAACGACGTGGACGGTACGCCGCACTCCGTCCAGGAAAACATCAATGACACGAATCTCACGGTGTTCTCCCAGGAGCTCAGGCTGTCACGCGATTCAGAGCGCTTGTTCTGGGTTGCGGGCGTGTACTACTCCGAGGACGATGTGGACGAGTTCTACAACTTCTTCATGGAAGACGCGATCTTCGGTGCAGGCTCCGCAGCGTGGGGACTGCCGGCCCCCTTCACTCAGTTTCCGATCCGTCGACTGCATACTCGATACCAACAGGCCACGGAATCGTCGGCGATCTTCGGCCGCATTGAGTACAAGTTTGCCGATCGGTTCAAGCTGACACTTGGCGCACGTTACACCGACGAACAGCGCGACTGGTCGGGGTGCACATTTGACGCCGGAGATGGGGGCTATGTCGGTCTTTGGAATGGCCTGTTCCGCGCGACGCTGGCGCCGGGCGCCTGTTCCACACTCGACGACACAGCGGGTTCGCCCACCAATATCGCGCGCGTCATTGGTACACCCAATATCAACTCGGCGTTCCATGTGTTCGAGACTGAAGTGTCCACCGGCAAGTGGATCGGGCGCGTGGGACTCGACTACCGCGTCTCTGATGACATCCTGACGTACGTCACCGTGTCCACCGGATTCAAGTCCGGCGGATTCAACGGCAACAACTCCAATACGACGAGTCAGCTCAGGCCCTACCTGCCGGAGGAAATCACAGCATTCGAAGCCGGCCTGAAGGCGACGCTGTCGGATGGTCGGGCTCAGTTGAACCTGGCTGCGTTCCACTACGACTACGAGAACAAGCAGGAGTCCGAGCGCGCGATTACCCCAGTGGGCGCGATCGGCGGACTCGGGAACGTGCCGAAGTCGAAGATCACGGGCGCAGAAGTCGACCTGACATGGCGCCCGATCACCGGTCTGAACGTGTCGCTCGGCGCGACCTATCTCGACAGCAAGATCGAAGAATGGCTGACGCCGCTGAGCGGCACATTCAGTTTTGCGACGGGGACCGTCACTAATCTCGTGCTTCGCGATGCTTCCGGGGCGCAGTTGCCCCAGGCGCCTGAGTTGTCTGCCAATGTAGCCGCCCGGTACGAGTGGAGTATCACTTCCGGGCTCCTGATGGATGTCGGGTTTGACGTCGACTACACCGATGACATGCCCGATCCGGTACGTCCGCAGAACTCCGTGGAGGGCTACACGCTCGTCAACGCTCGAATCGGACTCGGGAGCGAGAGCGGCAAGTGGCGAGCGATGCTGTGGGGCCGGAACATCGGCGATCGATACTATTTCCCGGCCGCATTTGGCGGCACCAACGGCGGATACGCCAGATCGGTCGGTATGCCTCGAACGGTCGGAATCTCATTGAATCTGCGCCTGTGAACGCAACCCACTGCGTAGCTGTGCCGGCAGCGCGAGGCAAATTGCGCCGTGGCGTGCTCAGCATACTGATAGCCATCGCGGCATCGGTAGCTGTGCTGATGGCGTCCCCGTCCGTGGCCGATGAGGATGCGGCAGCAGACGTCATCTTCGTGGGCGGCGACGTCTACACGATGAGCGCGACGCAATCGCGCGCGGAAGCTCTCGCGATTCGATCCGGGCGGATCATTGCCGTGGGTTCGAATCGGGACATCCGTCAGCTGGCGCGTCGCGGCGTGAAGGTGGTGAACCTGCGTGGCGCGTTCGTGATGCCGGGCATCGTCGATGGTCACGTTCACCCCGTGACGGGCGGGCTCAAGGCGCTGTACGAATGCAGCTTCCCGTTTACGGCGACACCCGCGCAGATTGAGTCTGCGGTGGGAGCGTGCGCCAAGCGAATTCCTGCCGGCACCTGGATTCGGGGCGGGCAGTGGGACAGTGGCTTTTTTGATACGCACAAGATTGAATCGCCGCGCGCGTTTCTGGATCGGATCACGGACCGTCACCCCGTCGTCCTGGTCGACGACAGTCTGCACAATGGGTGGGCCAATTCCGCCGCGCTGAAGGCCATGGGCATTGACGCGACCACGCCGGATCCGGATGGTGGGAAATTCGTGCGGGATGCAGCCGGGCTGCCGAACGGCTTGATGATCGAAAACGCCTACCGACAGATCTTTCGTCCGAAGCTTCCGTCCTGGACGGCAGACCAGATCCGCGCAGCGGCGGCGGAGGCCAATCGCATCGCCAATGCCTACGGCATCACCGCGGTGAAGGATGCCAATGCGCTGAACGAATACGTCGAGGCCTACCACACGCTCGATCAGAGCGGTCAGCTCAAGATGCATGTGGCGACGTCGCTCACGACGCCCACCGGGTCACGTGTAGCCCCGCTCGACTACGCGGCACTTGAAAGCATGCGGGATCGGTTCCAATCCGGTCATGTCCATACTGCCTTCGTAAAGCTTTTCCTGGACGGTGTTCCGACGCCAGCCAGGACCGCGGCGATGATTGCGCCCTATGTTCCGGACGCCACGTACGGGAGCGGCTTTACCGGTGAGATGAACTTTGGGATCGGAACGCTGGCTCGCGATATCGTTGAACTCGATCGACGTGGCTTCACGGTCAAGATACATACGGCCGGGGACCGTTCGGTACGCTCCGCACTCGATGCCATTGAGGTCGCTCGCCGCATCAATGGCGACAGCGGTCGGCGCCACGAGCTGGCGCATGCCGGGTTTATCGATCCCAAGGACGTGCCTCGTTTCTCACAGCTCGACGTGGTCGCAGATTTTTCTCCGATCCTCTGGCACCCGTCCCCGATCGTTCGGTCGATCATCAGTGCTGTTGGTGAACGCGGCCGATCGTACTGGCCGACACGCACCTTGCTGGAGTCCGGGGCGACATTGCTGGCCGGCTCGGATTGGCCGGCCGCAGTTCCGGATCAGAACCCGTGGATCGGGATCGAGGCGATGGTGACCCGGCGCGATCCACGTGCCACATCGGACGAAGCCCTGTGGGCGGCCGAGGCTGTCGGTCTTGAAGCGGCCCTGAAGCTCTATACCGCGGGCACGGCTCGTGCGCTCCGATTGGATGATCGAATCGGCAGCCTGGAGGTGGGCAAGTCCGCCGACTTCATCGTGCTCGACGTCAGCCCGTTCAACATGCCGATCGAAAATGTGGGTGACACTCAGGTCCGCGAAACGTACTTCGAAGGGCAACGCGTGTTTGTCCGCTCGAAGTAACGAGTCGGTGCTACGGGTGGAATTGCGGAATCGAGGTGCCAGCAAATGACTACGCAGGACGCTAGGACGGGGCTCGTCTGTCACGAACTTTATTTCTGGCACCACACCGGCGCGAGCGCCGGACCGCTTCCCTACAGCCTGGTCAACCAGCCGGATGGGCATCCCGAGAGCCCGCAGAGCAAGCGCCGATTGCTGGGGCTGCTGGAGGTGTCCGGGCTGTTGCAGAAGCTGGCCAGAATTGAACCGCGATTCGCCACCGAGACGGAGCTGCGTTACTTTCATACGCCAGAGTACATTGCGCGCATCGCTGAACTGAGCCAGGGCTTCGGTGGAGACGCGGGTGAGCTCACGCCCTTCGGGACCGGGTCCTATGAAATCGCAAAGCTGTCGGCGGGCGGCTGTTTTGCCGCGGCGGACGCCATCCTCAACGGCCAGGTGCGCAACGCCTACGCCCTGGTCCGTCCGCCGGGTCATCACGCGGAATCCGACCGAGGCCGAGGGTTCTGTATCTTCGCGAACAACGTTCTGTTGGTCGAGCACCTGCGGCGGACGCATGGAATCGATCGCATCGCGATCGTCGATTGGGATGTCCACCATGGCAACAGTCAGGAAACCGCGTTCTGGTCCGATCCGTCCGTACTGACCATCTCGGTGCACCAGGACAACTACTATCCACCTCAATCCGGTGGACTCACCGCGAACGGCGAGGGCGCTGGACTCGGTGCCAACATCAACCTGCCCCTGCCGCCGGGTTCCGGGCACGGGGCGTACGTCGAAGCGTGGCAACGGGTGGTGATGCCTGCCGTGCGGCGCTTTCGCCCGCAGTTCGTGATTGTGGCGAGCGGGTTTGACGGCAGCGCCATGGATCCGTTGGGCCGCAACATGGCCACGAGTGAAACGTATCGAGCCCTGGCGGCGGCGGCGATCGATGCGGCGGAGGAGTGCTGCCAGGGTCGCGTGCTCGCGCTGCACGAGGGCGGCTATTCGACGGCGTACGTGCCGTTCTGCGGACTTGCAACGCTGGAGGCGATGTCCGGTGTCACGACGGGCGTCATCGATCCGTTTCTGCCGATCTTCAACGGAATGGGCGGACAGGACACGCAACCGCATCAGCGACACGTGATTGAGCGCGCGGAGGCGCTGGTCGCTCGAGTGCCGCCGGGTTGACGGTTGCCTGGGATGCCGTCAGACGAAGATCCGAATGCCACCGAACCGCCGCAGGAGTTGGGTGTCTGCGCGTGGCAGGTGGCCGGCAAAACAGGCCGCCACCTCCGACAGGTGCTGCTCGGACGGGTCGAGCACCGCGGCGTAGATGTCGCGACATAATGCGTAGGCCGTCATGCCGGACCAACCGTCTGGCAGCAGTTCGCGCGGCAACCGCGGGTCTCTCAGGTGCACCTTGCGGAACTCGTGAATCAGCAGTGTACGAATCGAAAACGCCGTCGCGGGCGACATTGCAGACCCCTTGCGGACCGCGCGAGCCACCGGCTCGAACAGTCGAATGAAGCGGTGGTAGCTCGTTTCGATCGTCGGCAGGTTCCAGCCGAGTCGCGCGAGTCTCAAGTCCTGTGCACGCGCCTGAGGCTCGGATCGGATCACGAACGGCGTCGTCTCACGGGTGCATGCGGCGACCAGCGCCAGGGCCGACTCGGCCGTGCGCGTGGGATGGATGAAGACGCCGCGGGCCGGTTCGCCGAACCCCTCCCATCGCAGGGCGTCCCGGAACTGCTGGACGGCTGCGGCCTTGGTGTCCGCTGGGACGATCAGGGTCCAGCGGCCATCCCATCCCTGCGGCATCACGCCATAGATGCGCTCGGTGGCGGCCGCGAAGCGCGCCCGTCCAGACGCTGTCAGCGAATACTCGCTGATTCGTCCGCGCCGCTCGGCCTGGAGCCACGCGTCATTCGCAAGCCTCCCGATGGCGGTCCGTACCAGTCGCTCATTCAGGCCGAACGGGGCGGCGAGCTGAAACAGGCTGCCCAGGGTGATCGCGCCCCCGCGGGGGGCGATTCCATCGCCGAACAGGGTGATCAGCAACGAGCCGCCTCGCAGTGGCCGCTGACGTTTGAATCGTGCGGTCAGCGCTGCTGCGTGCCTATCCGGTCGGTCGCTCATGCCGTCGCCCCGCGTGAGTGTCTGGCGGAAATTGTGCCACGCAAAACTGACACAGATTTTATTGAAAACATTGGAAAGGCGTGTCACGATAAATCCGAACGCGGCGCTGAGGGAGGCTAGAGATGTACACACAGGGCTTGGATCAGGCACGCATTGAGGCGGACGCAGAGCCGGCCGAACTTGAGCGTCGTTTTCAGCAGCGGATTGATGCCGAAGAGAAGATCGAGCCCAAGGACTGGATGCCCAGCGCATATCGGCGGACGCTCGTGCGTCAGATTGCACAACACGCGCACTCCGAGATTGTGGGCATGCTGCCAGAAGGGAACTGGATCACGCGGGCGCCAACGCTGCAGCGCAAGCTCATCCTGATCGCCAAGGTTCAGGATGAGGGCGGGCATGGCGCGTATTTGTACAGCGCCGCCGAGACGCTCGGCACGTCGCGCGCCGAGCTGATCGATCAGCTGCTGTCAGGACGAGCAAAGTACTCCAGCATCTTCAATTATCCGACACCAACCTGGGCAGACATCGGGGCCATCGGATGGCTCGTGGATGGCGCCGCCATCATGAATCAGATCCCGCTGTGTCGCTGCTCATATGGACCGTACTCCCGCGCGATGATTCGGATCTGTCGCGAAGAGAGTTTTCATCAGCGTCAAGGCTACGAAATCATGCTACAGCTGGCGCGCGGCACCGCGGAGCAGAAGGCGATGGCGCAGGCTGCCCTCAATCGTTGGTGGTGGCCTGCGCTGATGATGTTCGGTCCCTCGGATGCGGATTCGAAGCACACGGCGCAGTCGGTACGTTGGAAGATCAAGCGCTTCACCAATGACGAGCTGCGCCAGAAGTTTGTGGATTTCACGGTGCCGCAGGCCAAGTTCCTCGGTATCGACGTGCCCGATCCCGATCTGCGCTGGGATGATCAGGGGGGTCACTACCGCTACGGCGAGATCGATTGGTCGGAGTTCCAACAGGTTCTGCAGGGTAACGGACCCTGCAACCGTGAGCGCCTGGCAGCGCGTCGCGCGGCGCATGAGGAAGGGCGGTGGGTCCGGGAAGCGGCCACTGCCTACGCTGCCAAGTGCCAGGCGCGCGCGACCGGCAAAGTCGCCTGAGCATGGGAGACAAGACATGACATCAGAGGACTGGGCCCTGTTCGAGGTCTTCATCCGTGCTCGCGGCGGACTCGATCACAAACATGTCGGCAGCGTTCACGCGGTGGATGCGGCCATGGCCATCGAGCACGCCCGCGACGTGTATACGCGCAGACAGGAAGGTGTGAGCATTTGGGTCGTTAGATCGTCCGAGATTGCCGCCTCGGACCCCGGCGATGCCGACGCGTTGTTCGAGCCGGCGCGCGACAAAGTCTATCGGCACCCGACCTTCTACCAGATTCCTGATGAGGTGGAGACGCTGTGAACGCCTCGTCTGCCGACGCGCATGCCGCCTACGTCCTGCGTATTGCCGATACCTGTCTGATTCTCGGCCAGCGCCTGGGCGAATGGGTGGGGCATGCGCCGGCCATCGAGGAGGACCTGGGCCTCGCCAACACTGCGCTCGACCTGATCGGGCAAGCGCGGCTGCTGCTGTCGCACGCGGGAGAGATCGAAGGACGAGGGCGCGGCGAGGATACGTTGGCCTTTCTGCGCGCCGAGCATGAGTATCTGAATCTGGCGCTGGCGGAGCAACCGAACGGAGATTTCGGCAGAACCCTCGTACGCCAGTTGCTGATCGATGCCTGGCAGATGGAGATCTACACAAGCCTGTCGAATTCCCGCGATCAACGGCTTGCGGAGATTGCCGCAAAGGCCGTCAAGGAAGTGCGCTACCACCTGCGCTACAGCAGCGCGTGGGTCGTGCGTCTGGGTGACGGCACGCCCGAGAGCCACACTCGCGCGCAACGCGCGGTGGATGAACTGTGGCCCTGGACAGTCGAGCTGTTCGCGGCGGATTCCATCGATCAGGCCATGCAGCAGGCGGGCGTCGGCCCGGATCTCGCAAGCCTTCGAACGGCGTGGCTCGCGAGTGTGGATGCAGTCCTTGCGGAGGCGACACTGCGTCGGCCGCCGGACGTCGCGCAGCAGCGTTGGGGCAAGCGTGGCCAACACGGTGAAGATCTGGGTCACCTGCTCAGCGAGATGCAGTACCTGCAACGGGCCTATCCCGGCGCCAGGTGGTGACGTGTCGAGCGCCTTGGGCCCCATTGATGACGCATGGCGCGCGCTGTCCGGGGTGCCGGACCCTGAAATCCCCGTGCTCACGGTCGTCGACCTTGGCATCGTCCGGTCTGTTGAGTTTTCCGAAGGCGTGGGTCTGAGTGTCGGGATCACGCCGACCTATTCCGGCTGTCCGGCAACGGCCGTGATTCGTGAGCACATCGCGACCGCATTGCGGGCGGCGGGTTTTGCGTCCGTGTCGGTGCACGAGGTGTTGTCGCCGGCGTGGACGACGGACTGGATGTCGGAGGAGGGGCGGCGAAAACTTCAGGCGTACGGAATGGTACCGCCACCCCGTCCTCGCAGCCGTCGTTCGGATGAATCCGCGGACGACGCACCGCCCCTGTGTGCGCGGTGCGCGTCGCGCGCGACAGAGCGGCTGAGTGAGTTTGGTTCCACCCCGTGCAAGGCGCTCTATCGATGCACGAGCTGCCTCGAGCCGTTCGAGCGATTTAAGTGCATCTGACTACCACGGACGCTTCGTAATGCTCACTTTCCATCCTCTTGTGATACGGCAACGCGAGCACATCGCCAGTGACGCCGTTGCATTGACCCTCGAGATCCCGGATTCGCATCGTGAGGACTACGGATTCTCGTGCGGGCAACATGTGGCGGTTCGCGCGGTCATCGACGGTCGCGAGCTTCGCCGCACGTATTCGGTCGTATCGCTGGAAGGCAGGGCGTTGCGTCTCGGCGTGCGTGTGCAGGGGCAGATGTCCCGGTATCTTGCCGAGACGGTGCGGGTCGGGGACGCTATCGACGTCACGACGCCGAGCGGGCGGTTCCGTCCGCAGGAACGGCCCGGCGACGCTGGGCGATACGTCGCGTTCGCCGCGGGTAGTGGCATTACGCCAGTTCTGTCGATCATGACAACGCTGCTCGAGAAGCGCGCGAACAGCCGTTTCACACTCTCTTATGGCAATCGTGACAGCGGACGGACCATGTTCTCCGAAGAGATTCTGTCTCTCAAGAACCGCTTCATGGATCGGGTGGATATTCATTTCCTGATGACGCTGGAACCTCAGGAGGCAAACCTCTTCAATGGTCGCCTCGATCGCGAGCGGATCACGGCGCTCGCGGGCGCGTGCTTCGATCCGCGGGCCGTGGATGAGTACTTCGTTTGTGGGCCGAGCGGCATGATCGACGACGTGGTCGCCGCGCTGCGGGAGCTGGGCGTATCAGGACGCATCCATGCGGAGCGCTTCACCTCGGCCGCGTCGGCTCCCGCCGCGTCTCGAAGCGAGATATCCGCGGAGTCGCGGCAGTCCGTCGGCACGGCAACGGAGGTCGTCGTCCAGCTGGACGGTCGGCGACGATCGTTCCGCATGCCGGTCGAAGACATCAGCCTTCTCGAAGCCGCTGAGCGTGCCGGGCTCGAATTGCCTTATTCCTGTCGCGACGGCATCTGCTCGACCTGCCGCGTCCGCGTCGTCGAGGGACGCACTGAGATGAAGCGCAATCAGTCCCTCGAGCCATGGGAGCTCGACGCGGGCTTCGTCCTCTGCTGTCAGGCTCGGCCCGTCACGCCGCGAGTGGTCCTCAGTTATGACGAGAAGTAGTCACATATGAAACTCGACACCATTCTGTTTTCGATCGAAGGGCAGATCGCGAAGCTGACGCTGAATCGCCCGGATCGGCTCAATAGCTTTAACGTTGCGATGCACGAGGAGGTGGCCGCCGCGCTGAAAGAACTGCAAGCCTCCGACGCTCGTGTTCTCATTTTGACCGGCGCGGGGCGCGGGTTCTGCGCCGGCCAGGACCTCGGCGACCGATCTGTCGCGCCGGGTTCCGCTGGCGTGGATCTGGGCGAATCCATTGAGCGGTACTACAAGCCGCTCGTGATGGGATTGCGACAGATGCCGCTCCCTGTCATCGCGGCCGTCAACGGTGTCGCGGCTGGTGCGGGCGCCAACATCGCGCTCGCCTGTGACATCGTGATCGCAGCCCGGTCGGCGAGCTTCGTACAGGCCTTCAGTCGTCTCGGCCTGATCCCGGACTCTGGGGGCACCTGGTTTTTGCCGCGGCTCGTGGGCAACGCCAGAGCCATCGGACTGACGATGCTCGGCGACAACCTGTCGGCCGAGGATGCGTGCGCGTGGGGACTGATCTGGCAATGCGTCGACGATTCAGATCTTTCGTCGACTGTGGACGCTCTGGCTCGTCGTCTGGCCACGGCGCCGACGCGCGGGCTCGCGCGCACCAAGCAGGCTATTTACCAGAGTTGGTCGCAGGATCTCCCGACCCAGCTGGATCTTGAGCGCGACCTGCAGCGGGAACTCGGGCGCTCCGCCGATTACGCCGAAGGCGTCGCGGCGTTCACCGAGAAGCGATCGCCGCAGTTTCGGGGCCGCTGATGTCATCAACAACCGATGCAGAGGAGCTGGCATGGTCGGTCGCGCGAGCCATGTTCGATCGGGATGCAGCGTCGCAAGCCTTGGGAATGCACATCGTCTCGATGGGCCCGGGACAGGCGGTGCTCGAAATGACCGTGCGCCCCGACATGGTGAACGGACACCAGATTTGTCACGGCGGAATGATCTTCACGTTGGCCGACAGTGCCTTTGCATTCGCCTGCAACTCGCGTGATCGGGTCGCGGTCGCCGCGGGGTGCTCCATCGAATTCATCGCGCCCGCCCGGCTTGGCGAGCGACTGGTCGCTAGCGCAACCGAACAGGCGCGATCCGGACGATCCGGCGTGTACGACGTCCGCGTGACCAACGATGCAGCCCAGACGGTCGCGCTGCTGCGCGGACGATCCCGAGAGCGGGACGAATCAGTACGGGGCGGTGCAACGTGATATCCGGAGTGGATCATGACTGAGGCGTTTCTGTGTGACGCGATTCGAACGCCGATCGGACGGTATGGCGGCGCGCTGTCGAGCATTCGGACGGACGATCTCGCTGCGTTGCCGTTGCGCGAACTGGTGTCGCGCAACCCCCAGGTCGATTGGGGAGCCATCGACGATGTGATCCTGGGCTGCGCCAATCAGGCCGGCGAGGACAATCGAAACGTTGCCCGGATGTGCGCATTGCTCGCCGGGTTGCCCTCCAGCGTACCGGGGACCACGGTCAACCGGCTGTGTGGTTCGGGTCTGGATGCGTTGGCCATGGCCGCGCGCGCGATCCGTACTGGTGACGCCTCCTGCGTAATCGCGGGCGGGGTGGAAAGCATGTCGCGGGCGCCGTTTGTCCTCGGCAAGGCGGACAGCGCTTTTGCGCGCGATCAGCCGCTGTTTGATACGACGATCGGCTGGCGGTTCGTCAATCCGATCCTGAGGCAGCAGTACGGCATTGACTCGATGCCGGAGACCGCCGAGAACGTGGCCGCGCAATGTGGCGTGTCGCGCCACGATCAGGATCAGTTTGCCCTGCGGAGTCAGCAGCGCGCGCTTGCGGCGCAGGCGGCAGGCCGTCTTGCCGGAGAAATCGTGCCCGTCTCCATTCCCGTGAAGCGCGGCGAGGCGAAAATCGTCAGCGCGGACGAACATCCTCGCGAGACCTCGTTGGATGCGCTCTCGCGCCTTGGAACCCCGTTCAAAGCGAACGGATCCGTGACGGCAGGCAACGCATCCGGGGTCAACGACGGTGCGTGCGCGATGATTGTCGCCAGCGAACAGACGGCGTTGCGCTTCGGCCTGCGCCCCCGCGCCCGGATATTGGGCGCCGCAGCGGCCGGCACCGAACCGCGCGTGATGGGTCTCGGTCCGATTCCGGCAACGCGACGATTGCTCGATCGCCTGGGCCTGGCCATCGGCGATCTCGATGTCATCGAACTCAACGAAGCGTTTGCCGCTCAAGCACTCGCTGTGCTGCGCCAGCTCGGATTGCCGGACGATGCTGAACACGTCAATCCGAACGGCGGTGCGATCGCCCTCGGTCATCCGCTTGGGATGAGTGGTGCGCGCCTGGCGACAACGGCCGTCCGGGAACTGGAGCGACGCGATGGGCGGCTCGCGCTCTGCACGATGTGCGTCGGTGTCGGACAGGGGATAGCGCTGCTGCTGGAACGCGTCCGGTGAGCGATGTCGTGCGCGTGGAGCGCGACGGAGCGGTTGCGCTGATCGTCATCGATCACCCGCCCGTAAATGCGATGTCTCACGCGGTGCGGGTGAAGCTCTTGACTGCGATCGAGGCGTGTGACCGCCAGACCGATGTTCATGCGATTGTGGTTCATGGGATCGGGCGCCACTTCGTGGCGGGCGCCGATATCGCGGAGTTCGATGCGAGTCCGCAGATGCCATTGCTCAATGATGTGCTGCTGCGGCTGGAAGCCTGTGGCAAGCCCGTGGTCGCTGCGCTGCATGGGGCCACGCTGGGCGGGGGCGCGGAGCTCGCGCTGGCATCGCATTTTCGGGGAGCGTCGTCGGATCTGTCTTTCGGCTTTCCGGAAGCCAGACTGGGCCTGATCCCGGGATCGGGTGGCACCGTGCGGCTGCCGCGTCTGGTGGGACCAGACGCTTCACTGCAAATGATGAGGGACGCCCAGCCGATTGCTCTGGACCGCGCGGTGCAACTTGGATTGATCGACCGCGTGTTCGAAGGTGATGTACGACAGTCCGCGGTCGCGTGGGCACACGAGCTGATCGCACAGGGCGTGTCTCCGCGGCGTACGCGGAATATCGCGGTTCAGGATCCGCGCACTGCCATCGAGGCGATTCCGGGGGCCTCACTGACGGTCGGAGTTCCTGCGTCGATGCGCAAGGCCGTGGCACACCTCGGTGACTGCCTGCGGGCCTGTCTTGCATTGCCGTTCGAGGACGCCCTGTCGCTGGCACGGGAGCGATTCGAGGCCTGTCGGGTGTCCGACGAGTCCGGTGCGCTGCGGCATCTTTTTTTTGCAGAACGCGCGCGGCTTCCCGAAGAGGGGGCTCGGTCCGTTCAAACGGTCGGCATCATCGGCGCCGGTACGATGGGCGCGGGTATCGCGGTCAGCATGGCGCTGGCCGGCTTCGACGTCCTGCTGTTCGATCGCTCAAATGAGGCTCTCCAGGCGGCGCGCGAGCGAACGCGGTCGACGTTCGGCGGCATGGTGCGGCGCGGCCGCTTACCGGCAACAGGCACCGACGCTGCGATGGCGCGGATCGGACTCGTCGATGCGCTCGAGCGCTTCTCGGGCGCTGATCTTGTGATCGAGGCCGCTTACGAGAACCTGGACGTCAAACGCGGCCTCTTCGAAGAGCTGGCTCGTGTATGCCGGGATGGATCGGTGCTGGCGACGAATACGTCGACGCTGGATATCGATGCGATCGCTGCCGCTGCGGTCGGCCGCTCCTCTGACGTGGTGGGCATGCATTTCTTCAGTCCCGCCCACGTGATGAAGCTGGTGGAAATCGTGCCTGGCGCCAGGACGCATGCTGATTGCGTTGCAACGGTTGCAGCGGTCACGCGTCGCGTCGGCAAGATTGGCGTGCGCGTGGGGAATGCCTTTGGATTTGTGGGAAACCGTATGCTCTATGCATACGGGCGTGAGAAGGAACTCATGCTGCTCGAAGGCGCAAGCCCGCAGCAGATTGACGCTGCGCTTGAAGCCTTTGGCATGGCCATGGGACCGAATGCCGTCGGCGACCTTGCCGGCCTTGATGTCGGCTGGAAGGCTCGCCAGGCGTGGGCCGGAAAACCGGACGATCCCCGCTACTACCGCGTCTCGGACTATCTGGCGGAACTGGGCCGCTACGGACAGAAGACAGGGCTCGGATTCTACCGCTACGTCGGATCGGAGCGGCGTCGCGAACCGGATCCGGAATTGCCGGCGCTCATTCGCCTTGAGGCTCAACGCCTCGGCGTCCCACAACGCGAATTCACCCACGCGGAAATCGTCGACCGATGTGTACTGGCGCTCGTCAATGAGGGTGCCCGACTGATCGAGAGCGGAATAGCCCAGAGCGCAGCGGACATTGACGTGATCTGGTGCAACGGCTACGGCTTTCCGCGCGAGCGAGGCGGCCCAATGTGGTACGCCGAGTCGCGCGGTCTGCCTGAGGTGGTTGCTCGTATTCGCGAGCTGGCGCTTGTGTGTGGACCGCTGTACTGGTCGCCCGCGCCGAGCCTCGTTCGCTGCGCCGCAGACGGACTTCGCATCGACGCGTGGCGGAATTGACTGGCAGAACGTCTTTACAGGAGGCGAATGACTATGAAACTTGAGAGCTACGTACAGGGATCGTGGCGGGCCGGGAGAAACGAAGGCACGGCGATGCGTGATGCCACGACCGGCGAAGTCGTGGCATGGGCCGATACCGGCGGTCTCGATTTTGCGGCAATCCTCGCCTATGCGCGAAACACTGGCGGTCCTGCGCTGAGAGCGCTCACGTTCCACCAGCGCGCCGCGCTACTCAAGGCGCTCGGGAAGCGCTTGCTCGATCTCAAGGAGGAGTTCTACGACCTGTCGTTCGGCACCGGCGCGACGCGGGCGGATTCCTGGCCGGACATCGAGGGGGGTATCGGCACCATGATGGTGTTCGCCAGCAAGGGTGCCCGGGAATTGCCCAACAGCCGAGTCCTGCTCGACGGCCCCGTCGAGGGACTGTCCAAGGGGGGAACGTTCGTGGGGCAGCATGTATATGTGTCCCGCGCGGGAGCCGCCGTACAGATCAACGCCTTCAATTTTCCCGTGTGGGGCATGCTCGAAAAGTTCGCGCCGGCGTTCCTGGCGGGCGTGCCAGTGATCGTGAAGCCGGCGACGGCAACGGCGTTTCTGGCCGAGCGCGTCGTGCGTCGGATAATCGAGACGGGTCTCCTGCCGGAGGGCTCGCTGCAACTCGTGTGCGGCAGCCTCGGAGATCTGTTCGATCACCTCGGCTGCCAGGATGTCGTGTCCTTCACAGGGTCCGCCAGCACGGCCGAAAAGCTGCGAACTCATCCTGCGGTGGTTCGGCATGCGGTCCGCTTCATCGCGGAGACCGATTCGCTCAACTCATCCATCCTGGGGCTCGACGCGACAGCGGGGACCGCAGAGTTTGATCTGTATGTGCGCGAAGTGATTCGTGAGATGACCGTGAAGGCCGGTCAGAAGTGCACCGCGATTCGCAAGGTCATCGTGCCGGCGACGATGATGTCGGCCGTGGCAGCGGCCTTGTCCGCCGGACTCAGCAAGATTGTGGTCGGCAATCCACGCGAAGAGGGCGTCCGCATGGGCCCACTGGCGACGCTGGAGCAGCGACGGGATGTGCTGGCCTGCGTTCAGCGTCTGCGTACCGAATCGTCCGTCGTTCACGGCGACGAGCCTCTGACGTCGGTCAAGGGAGCCGATCTTGAGCGCGGCGCCTTCGTAGGCCCGGTGCTGATGCAGGCGCGTGACGCGAGGGCGGCACATCTGGTTCACCACGTCGAAGCCTTTGGTCCGGTGGCGACGCTGCTGCCGTACTCCAGTGCGCGCGATGCGGTGGAGCTTGCCCGGCTGGGTGGCGGAAGCCTGGTCGGATCGGTGTTTACCGCCGACGACGATTTCGCAACCGACGTAGTGCTCGGACTGGCGCCATTTCATGGCCGGGTGCTGGTCGTGAACCGCCATTGCGCAAAGGAATCGACGGGTCACGGTTCGCCGTTGGCGCATCTCGTCCATGGCGGCCCGGGCCGCGCGGGCGGCGGCGAGGAGATGGGCGGGATCCGGGGTGTGATGCACTACATGCAGCGCACCGCGATCCAAGGCTCACCCGACACATTGTCGGCTATCGGCGGTCGCTGGATCCGGGGCGCAGCGCAGCGAGATCCCGGTTCGCATCCGTTTCGCAAGCCGCTCGCTGAGCTGAGCCTGGGCGATACCCTGATGTCGGAGGAACGGGAGGTGACCGTCGCTGACATTGAATCGTTTGCGGCGTTGACCGGCGACACGTTCTACGCGCATATGGATGAGCAGCAGGCGGCGCGGAATCCGTTGTTCGGCGGGCGCGTCGCGCACGGCTATTTCCTGATTTCAGCGGCGGCGGGTCTGTTTGTGGACCCCGACTACGGTCCGGTCCTCGGCAACTACGGGCTCGATAACCTGCGCTTCGTGAAGCCTGTCAAACCGGGCGATCGGATCAAGGTGCGCTTGACCTGCAAGTCAAAGTCGCTTCGAGCCGATAAAGGCTGGGGGGAGGTGGCCTGGGACACGGAGATCACGAACCAGAATGGCGAAACCGTGGCCGCCTACGATGTGCTCACGATGGTGAGTGAGCGGCGCGTTCCCGATGCCATCACAGGGTGAGTGACATGTACAAATTGATCGCGACCTATCGCACGCCATCGGACATCGAGGCGTTCGAGCGACACTACCGAGCGGTTCATCTACCACTGACACGGCGGATTCCTGGCCTCGCGCGCGTGGTGCTCAACCGCGGGATCATTCCGCCCTGGGGTGGCGAGATCGAGACCTACCTGATTGCGGAGCTGCACTTTCCGGACGAGGCGACGTTTCGCCATGCCATGGCGTCGCCCGAGAATCGAGCGACGGGCAAGGACCTCAGGTCGTTTGCGGGCGGAATCGTATCCCTCGCGGTCGTGAAGGAAGAGCCCGGGTGACGATCAACCTTCGGGCCTACGCGGACGCATTTCCGGATCTGATCTTCGCTGAGCCATCGGAGGCAATCCTCGACATCCTCATCGCCGGAGGCCCGGACTCTGTGTCCAAGGTGGCACAGAGGGACCTGGCATTGGTCTGGCGTCGCATCGATGCAGATGATGAGGTCCGTGTCGTTCTGCTGCGCAGCGCTTGTGACAGCGCGGCGCTCGGTAACGAAGATCATCTCGCGCAGATGGACGGTGCAGAGTCCGCGTTGAGTTCATCCCATTCCGTGGCGCCCGATCTCTTCCAAGACCTCGTGAACTGCGTGAAGCCGGTGGTCTCGGCGTTTCGAGGCGGCGGCGGCGCCTGGCCCGCGATCGCGTTGCTCTCCGATGTCAGTATCGTGGCGCGACGCGCGCGCATTGTCCTGAGCCAGATATGGTGCGATACCGCGGCAGCGGGTCGCCCGGTGGCCTGTGTGCCGTGGCTCGGCGCCCATGCGCGGGCGCGCGACTACCTGCTCACGAATACGGTGATGAGCGGCGAAGAGGCTGAGCGTATCGGCATCGTGGCGCGTGCGGTCGCAACACGACGTTCCAAGAGAGCACTGAATGCCTGGTTGCGGGCCTCAAACGGTCTGTCTGACGCAACTCTTGCGAGTGAATGTCTTGGATTTCAAGCCAACGACATGCAACAGGCCGTGCAGGCCATGATTGCACGGCGTGCCTGACGCCTGACCGGTTAGTCGCGCTCCAACTTCGGCACCCGGCCGCGTGCCCGCTCTCGTTCGGTCACGCGATGCGCTCACGTCACGCCGCCGCATGCCTCGTTGCATTGCGCTTCGGTACAAGGCGTGTGCAATGGAGTCCAAGACGGCGGGGCAGGGCTGCGAGCAGAGTCGGGGCCTCATCGTGGAGGGGCTCATGCGCATCACGACACCCATCCGGAACGCAGTACTGCTCGCGGCCGCCTTGCTGGCGCCGACCAACGCGTTGGCGCATGCCCATCCGCTGGGCAACATCACCTTGGACTGGAAGCCAGATCCTGCGATCGCTCGCGTCGCCGCGATGAACATCGATTTTCAGGGCGGGGATTTTTTCGTGACGTGGAGGAAGCCCGCGAGGGTCGAGATCATTGAGGGGCGCAGGTGTGTCGTCGGGGGCTACTTGTTCTTTGATGTCGCCGATCAAGCAGCTTTCGATATCGATGAGACGGTGACGCTGGAACTCGAGGTCGATCGCTCGCAAACGGATGGATTCAATGTTTCGTACGATCACGCGGTCAACCCGGCATTCAAGCGGGTCAGCCTGGGGCGCGCGTTCTCGACTCGCTTCGAAAAGATCTCCGTCACATTGGAGCGCGCGAGATTCGCGAATCGCAAGTACGAGCACACCGACTTCGCCATTGGTGCACTCGGCGCAGTGCAGCCACAGCCACTAGGCGTCAACGGTGAGCTGGCACTGTGCGGCTTACGCATCATCCGCCAGTCCGCCGGCGGCACGGCCGGCGCGCCGCCATCCAAGGGAGGCTTTCAACTAGACGTTCGCGACGAACACGGCCGTGCCACGACCGCGCGGGTCGGCCTCTATCGCGACGACGGACTCAGCCCGCTGCCGAGCGATCAAGCGCTGACATTGGTGCCGTTCGAAGCGCAGCTGAAGCAGTGGCCGCTCTTGAATCCTCCGCTCAAGTGGCCTTCGGTGGGACGGTACGTTTTCTACGTGGACGGCATCTATCGTGCCGAGGTCCCGTCGGGTGATTACACGCTGGTGGTCTACAAAGGTCCGGAGTACCGCCTCACGACGGAAAAAGTCCGGATCCAGGTTGGGCATACTGCGCGTTCGCGCGTCGGCCTCAAGCGCTGGATCAACATGCCCGCGCAGAACTGGTACTCGGCAGACGGCCACATCCACCTGGCCCGTCCTACCAGGGCCGCCAATGCGGCGACACTCGCGTATACCAGCGCCGAAGACATCCATGTCGCAAACCTGCTACAGGTCAGCAGCGTCGGGCAGCGTGCCAGCTATCCGCAGTATGCATTCGGCCGCGGTGGCGACTTCGTCGACGGTCACCACTCTCTCGTATCGGGCCAGGAGTCGCCACGCTCGTCGCATCGCGGGCACACGATTGGCTTGAACGTGCCCGAGTACATCTGGTCCGATGACGGGTATTTTCTGTACGACCGCATCGCGAAGCGGATCGGCGACAGTGGCGGAGTGTTCGGATATGCACATGTGGCGATCGACGCGTTCAACGTGCGCTATGGGCTCGCACTCGACATGGCGTTGGGGAATGTCGACTTCGTGGAAATCCTGCAAATGGGATTCATGAATACCGCATACCTGTATGACTACCTGAATCTCGGTTATCGCCTGTTGCCCTCAGCGGGTTCTGATTACCCCTTCATTCGGACCGCGGGAAGCGAAAGAATCTACGCGAAACTCAACGGCGCATTCTCGCCTGCCGCATGGTTCGAGGCGTACCGGAAGAACCGTTCATTCGTGAGCAGCGGGCCGATTCTCGAGTTCAGTGTGAACGGCGAGACTTCGAAGACCGAGTACGCGGTGGCACGCGGGGCGACGCTGCAGATCAGCGCGACGGTCCGCGTGAATCCTGATATCGATCAGATCCGACGACTGGATCTGGTCGTCCATGGCGAGGTGGTCAAGTCGGTCGAAGTGATGGAGGGCGCCGAGACACTGACGCTCAATCACCCATTGCCCGCAACACGATCGCTGTGGTGGGCCGTACGTGCGTACGGTGAACATGGCACCGCTGCGCACACGGCCCCTGTGTACGTGATTGTCGATGGCGACCCGCGCACGTGGAAAACAGAAGTCGTGGCGGACACGGCGGCGGAGAGCATCCGCGCGCTTCGCATCTTCAAAGCGTCGAGACCGAATCCCGATGAGGATTGGGAACGCATGGATACGGAACCCGCGCTCCTGAATCGGTGGGATCTGGACAAGGAGCGTCTGGATCGGTCGATTGAAGCCGCCATCGCCAAGTATGAATCTCTGACCTCGGCCGCAGAGTCACGTTGACGTCGGTCTGACGGAATTCGACGCATTCGATCGACGACGATTAAAAAGATCTTAACGACAGTGTGAACGACCGATTGAAAAAGAAGGTCTATCGATTCAGCCATTATCGGTTAAACGACAAATGCTAAACGCAGATACGTCGTTCAAGCTAATTGCCCTGTATCGCACACCCTCGAATCCCACGGCTTTCGACCGTCACTATATGGACGTTCACGCTCCCCTGGCACGGAAGATTCCCGGCCTGTCGCGGTTGGTCGTCAATCGCGGCATCACGCCGCCCTGGGGTGGGCAGTCCCCGTACTATCTGGTGGCCGAGATGCAGTTCCCGGACGAAGCAACCTTCACCGCCGCGATGGCCTCGCCAGAGAATCGGGCGACTGGTAAGGACCTGCGTCAGTTCGCGGGCGACCTCGTCACGCTCGTTGTCGTTCGCGAAGAAAAATTATGACGCCCGATCTGGACCGCTACCGTCGCGACTTTCCTAGCCTACGCTTCGAATCGCCCGAGGAGAGCATTCTGGAGGTTGTGCTCGCCAACGAGGGCCGGCTCAACGCCGCCACCGAGTCGATGCATCGGGATCTTGCGGCGGTGTGGCGCACGATCGACAACGATGACGCAGTTCGAGTCGCGCTGGTGCAAGGCGAGGGTGTGCATTTCTCTTCCGGAGGCGACTTCGCGATGATCGATCGGATGATCGCGGACGATGCGACGTTGGTTCGCGTACTTAAGGAAGCGAGCGATCTTGTTTACAACGTCGTGAACTGCTCTAAGCCCATCGTTTCCGCGGTGCGCGGCACGGCGGTCGGGGCAGGTCTTGCGGTAGCGTTGCTCGCGGATATTTCAGTGGTCGCCCGTAACGCGCGGATCCTCGACGGACACACCCGTCTTGGTGTGGCGGCCGGCGATCATGCTGTGATGATCTGGCCGCTGCTGTGTGGGCTGGCAAAGGCGCGCTACTACCTGCTGACCAATAAGCCGCTCTCAGGCGAGGAAGCCGAGCGCATCGGGCTCGTCGCGCTCGCCGTCGAGGATGCTGAGGTGTATGCGACGGCTCTCGATAGTGCGCGCACTCTGGCCCGCGGAAGCGCGACCGCGATGCGTTTCACCAAGCACGCGCTAAACAATTGGCTGCGTCTTTCCGGCCCGAGCTTCGATGCATCTTTGGCGCTGGAGTTCCTTGGCTTTCGGCTCGGGGACATTCGGCGTGGACTCGATGCCATCCGCGCGAAGAGTCCGGTCGACTTTCGCGAGTCATCTGAATGACGCCGCGCATGAACTGGAAACGCTACCGCGGATTGTGATCTTTTTAGAGTTTAAATGAGTCTGGAGTTTCAATGACCAAGACTTTCGCATCGCAGGCCGACATGGCGGACAAGGTGATCACTTTCGAGCGCCTCAGCGCGAACGCGTACGCCTATACCGCTCATGACCCGACCCGGTATTTTTGGTCCATGTTTAATGTTCAAAAAAGGGATAGGAGACGTGGACGATGGCGAAGCAGAGATACGCGACCGAGGAGATCATCCATAAGCTTCGGGAGGCCGATGTGCTGATCGGCCAGGGGCAGACGATTGGTCAGGTGACCAAGCAGATCGGGGTGACGGAGCAGACGTACTTTCGCTGGCGTAAGA
>Ga0163212_1000088_pt1 | contig 36148 bp, 33 predicted proteins | sample Malawi_45m_30L_FD_113532 | JGI IMG/M metagenome (GOLD analysis project Ga0163212, IMG submission 113532) | Freshwater microbial communities from Lake Malawi, Central Region, Malawi to study Microbial Dark Matter (Phase II) - Malawi_45m_30L | ecosystem: Environmental > Aquatic > Freshwater > Lake...
GCTGTCACTTCTAGGGGGAAACATGTCGGCTGCTGGTTCATCACCATTAGCAGGGCGATGGACCGCGGCCGCTCATGGTCTTCTAGAACGGCTTATGACTGAGCAAGGTAATGCCATCTCTCAAGCAGCGCAATGGTGTTTTGAGAGTATTTCTAAAGATGGCGTCGTACATCTATTTGGTGCTGGCCATTCTCGTATTCCAATTGAAGAGATGTTCCCGCGATATGGATCCTTTCCGGGTTTCAATCCCATTGGTGAGTTATCTATGACATTCCATACCCAGATCGTAGGAGCCAATGGACAACGACAAGCGATGTTCATAGAACGCGTTGAAGGTTTCGCTGACCAGATTCTCAATAATTGGATTCTTAAATCACAAGATTTACTTTTCGTATTTAGCGTAAATGGCAAATCCGCAGTACCGCTAGAAATGGCGCGCGGCGCGAGAAAAGCTGGAATTAAGACAATCGCAATTACTTCGGTTGCTCAGAATAAAGATGGCAAACCAACACACTCCAGTGGAACCACATTGATTGATCACGCCGATTTGGTAATTGATTTATGTACGCCAATTGGCGATGCGCTAATAGATATTCCAGGTCTGGAAACACGAGTCGGTCCAGGATCAAGCGTTACCGCGATTGCCATTGTCAATGAAATTAAAGTCCAGACTGCAGATCTATTGGTTAGAAGCGGTTATCTGCCGCCAGTTCTCACCAGTTCATCAGTCGTGGGAAGCGAGAAGAGCAAGGCGCTCTTCGACTCGGCCTACGCCGAGCATGCCCGTCGTATTTCATCTCGAATGAGAGGCGCGGGGGGATAACAGAAAATTTATCCGCCAGCCCTTCCCACCGAGGGGCGCCCGGTGGGTAAATAGGGACCTTGGCTGGCTCGAGCTGGTCGGGACTCTATGAGTTACATACTAGTACTAGGAAGGAAAGAGAATGAAATCAAGAAAGTCGATGAAGGCGCTCACTGCAGCGGCAACATCAGTCGCACTTGTTCTTGGAATGTCTCTGTCTGCTGCTCCAGCTAACGCTAATAACTATGTAATTGGCGTAAGCAATGGCTGGGCTGGCAATTCATGGCGAGAGACTATGGTCTGCGCAATTAAGGCAGAAGCTACACTCTCCAAGAAAGTATCAAAGGTTCTTGTATCGTCACGAAATACTGACGCAGCAGGACAGTCCGCCGATGTTCGTGCATTTATTAGCCAAGGCGTAAATGCGATCATCATTAACCCAGGTGACAAAGATGCAATTAACCCAGCAATTAATGAAGCAATCAAAGCTGGCATCAAAGTCATCGCAGTTGACGGACCGGTAAGCGCTCCTGGCGCATATATCGTCTCCAACGACCAGAAGAAGTACGGCGCAGCAGGCGCTGAGGCCCTTGCTAAGGCAATGAACTACCGAGGAAATGTTCTTTACATGCGCGGTATTTCCGGTCACCCCGCTGATACTCTCCGTGATGAAGGCTTCAAGGCTGTCATGGCGAAGTACAAGAACATGAAGGTGACTAAAGAAGTATTCACCAACTGGGATTGGGCAAAGGGTGGCGAGCTTGCAAAGCAGCTACTTAGCCCAGGCAAGTTCCAAGGAGTTTGGACTTCCGGTATCGACTATCCAGTAGTCGAAGCTATGAAGACAAACCTCCGCGGAAGATATATCCCACTAGTTGGTGCTGATAACAACGAATTCCTCCGCCAGACCAAGGAATTGGCAGGCAAGGGCTTCGTTGGAATCGTCGTAACTAACCCAGCCGTTATCGGTGGCGCCGGACTTAAGGTCGCTCTCGATGTTCTTGGTGGAAAGACAGTTGCAACTGAGTCACTTTTGAATCCATCTGCATGGACCTACAAGGCAAACAAGAAAGAGATTGATTCTTCTTTCTTCGTTGGCCAAGAGGCGACATTCTCAAGCGCCGTCAAGATCCCTGGCTATACAACCTTCAGCCCAGCTCAGCTGTTTCGCTGCAAGGCACCACAAGACTCCGATGACGGAGCTCGTGCATAGTTAGAACGCGATAAGCGTTTACCGAACCTCAGAGCCGAAAGGTTCTGAGGTTCTCACTTGAAAAACGTGAAGGGAAGTGATGGGAAATCTCCTTGAGATCCGCGCAGTAGCAAAGAACTACGGCCCAGTTGTGGCCCTTCGCAACGCTAATTTCACCGTTGCACCAGGTGAGATACACGCGTTAATGGGTGCAAATGGTGCAGGTAAATCAACTCTTGTCAAAATCCTCACCGGTGTCATTAGTGGCGATGCCGGTACTGTTAAATTAAATGGCGAAGAAATTCATTTCACATCTCCTGATAACGCTCGTAAAAATGGCGTCGCGCCGGTTTTTCAAGATCCAGCACTAATTCCTGATCTCTCACTTCGTCGTAATCTTCGGTTAACCAATACCAATATCACTAAGTTTGAAGAGAAGATTGCTTACCTAGGCTTAAAAATTAATCTTGACGAACTAGTTTCTCGAATCAAATTACCGATTTTAAGAATGATTGATTTAGCGCGAGCGCTCGCCCACGATCCAAAACTGTTAATTCTTGATGAAATCACCGCAGCCTTACCAGCAAATCTTGCTGAAGTTGTAATTAGAGTAATGAATGAAGAGAAAGCTCGGGGAAATTCAGTTGTCTTTATCTCCCACCGCTTATCTGAGATAGGTGAGATTTGTGACCGGGTTACCGTGTTACGGGATGGAATCGACGTCGATTCTTTCAATACTTCAGAGGGCGATGAGGATCGAATTGTTTCGGCAATGCTCGGCAGCAAGATAACAAGTGATGAATCGAAAAATCGAAGTGTATCAACAGGCAAAGAACCTTTGCTCGCGGTAAGAGGAATTAAAGATGGAGATAAATTAGTAGATATTGATTTTGAAATTTATCCCGGAGAGATCCTGGGCGTAGTCGCACTCGAAGGACAGGGCCAAGATTCTCTCTTTGATATTCTCGCGGGAGAAGTGAGCGCAAAAGCCGGAGAGATCCACTTCAGCAATAAAAAAGTTGAATTTTCTCATCCCGCCGATGCCATCAAGCTAGGGATTAGCTATGTTCCTGGTGATCGAAAAACAGCTTTACTTCCGCAGCGATCTATTAGGGAAAATCTTGCTCTCACCAAGTTCCGCGAGCTTCGAAGTTGGAATTGGATCCACCAAAAAAATGAAGATTCTTTAGTCGATAAAGCGGTTTCGAATCTCGAGATTGATACTCGTGCGAGCTCTCAAGTTAAGCGACTTAGCGGTGGTAATCAGCAGAAAGTGACAATTGGTCGCTGGATCACAACTGGCTTTGACCTACTCCTCTGTTTCGATCCGACTCGGGGCATTGATGTTGGAACCAAGAATCAAATTTATAAATTACTCTCTGGGCTCTCAGCTGAGGGTAAATCAGTCCTCTTATTTACGAGTGAACTCCGTGAAGTTCAACTCGTATGCGACCGGGCCATTGTGCTTTACAACGGAAAAGTCCAAGGTGTTTTCAATGCTGCAAAAGCTGATGAAGAGTTACTCCTTAATGCAGCTTACGGGAGAAACTAATTATGAAAATTTCGCTTCGCGAGCAATACTGGAATCTTTCAATTCTTGGTTTAGTAATTATTTTAACTGTCTGGCGCAGTAACCAACTTCCAGTCTTCGGATCGTACGAAATCAAGACCATCATTCTTGGAATTATCCCAATCGCGTTGTTAGCTATGGGCCAGTCTCTGATAATTATTGGAGGTGGCATAAACCTTGCCATTGGTGCCGAAGCTATTCTTATCAATTGCATCACTGCTAAATACAGTGAGGGCAGTGACTTCGCACTATCGCTACGCTGGGCGTTAATAGGTATCGTAATTTCAGTAATTGTCGGCGCTATAACCGGATGGATAATTTCTCAATCTGGAATTGCAGATATCGTTGTAACTTTAGCAACTAGTTTTGTCTTGATTGGATTTGCTTTGTTTATTCAACCTGGTCCTGGTGGCGGTGTGAATCTAGATTTTGCTAAGTATTTCATTGGTGGAGAAGATTCCTATATCGCTCCTTTATTAGTTCTATTTTTACCAATTCTTTTAATCTGGCTACCACTTCAAAGATCTCGCCTCGGAATTTCTTTTTACGCAATCGGATCCAGTAAAGATGCAGCCTTCTTATCTGGTGTAAATGTGGCTCGCACGAGAGTTTCACTCTATGCGGTGGGGGGTTTATTCGCAGGTCTTTGTGGTGTTTCCCTAACAGCAATTACCCAAGCCGCTAGCCCCTTTGCAGTAATCAGCAATACTGCAACTTTGAACTCTGTTGCAGCTGCCGTACTTGGTGGCGTTGCTCTCGCTGGTGGCGTGGGCGATTTATTTGGCCCAGCCCTGGCATCGCTTGTTCTCTATTACATACCAACCATCATGCTCGGATATGGAATCGATCCAGCTTATAGCCAGATAATCCAAGGCGCTTTAACCATTCTGGTCGTCTTAGTTGGCGGATTGCTAAGAGCAAGGGGTAAGCGATGAAACTCAAAATCAATAGATCAATAATCGCACTCTGGATAATTCTTGCGCTGACTTTTCTTGTAACTGGTCTCGTTGATTCTTATTTCTTCTCAATTCCATCTATCGGAATCACTCTGCAACTTGCGGCACCTTTGGGATTACTTGCTGCTGGTCAAACAATCGTGATGCTAACCGGCGGTATCGATCTTTCCTTGGCCATGATTGCTACTGGTGCTGCTTATATTGTTAGCGTTAAATCTGAATCTGGGCTATTTATCTCGTTGGCGTACGCTCTGATTTTCTGTGTAGTAGTCGGAGCGGTGAACGGGATTGCGGTAGGAGTCTTTGGAGTTAATCCTCTAATTATGACTCTGAGTATGAGTGCGATTTTAATTGGTGTATTTACAGTAGGCGTCTCAACCTTCCTCCGCGGCAGCTCGCGTATGCCAGATCTACTAATTACCGCAAGTTCGGGATTAATTCTTGATCCAATTACTTGGCCGCTCATCATTTGGATAATCGTTGGAGGTTTTGTTCACTTCTCCTTAACGCGAACTGGTTTCGGTCGGGTTATTTATGCGATTGGTGATAACGCTAAAGCAGCGCGCCTTGCCGGTGTGAAAGTTTGGCAGGTACAGATTGCAGCATATGTATCATGCGCAATTCTTGGAGGTATGGCTGGAATTATGTTGGGTGGTCAATCTGGTGCAGTTGCCATCAGTTTGGCTAACTCATATTTACTACCTTCAGTAGCGGCCGTAGTTATAGGTGGAACTTCAATTATGGGCGGAATGGGAAGTTACTCTGGAAGCGTGATGGGAGCATTGATTCTCTCCGTACTTTCATATCTCTTAGCGACTTTAAATTCATCAGAGGCCTTCAAACAATTAGTTTATGGAGGCATTGTTTTAGCCCTAGCTTGGGTTTACTCTTCAATCTCAGAGAGAAAGTGATCTAATGAGCGCTGCCGCGGTAATCGGAACTGGATTTATCGGAACTGTTCATATTGAAGCGATTAGAAGAATGGGTGTACCTGTAAAAGGTGCACTCGCAGGAAGTACTACAAGCACAAAATCTGCATCTGATCGACTTCATCTACAACATAGCTATAAAGATGTTGCGGAAATTGCAAGCGATAAAGATGTAAATATTGTTCACGTAACGAGTCCAAATGCGCTTCACTTCGAACAGGTCACCACGCTATTAAATAGTGGAAAACATGTTATCTGTGAAAAACCGCTAGCCCTCACGGCAAAAGAAGGTGAAGAGTTACTGCGCCTTGCGGAATCTAAAGGATTAATCCATGCGCTCTGTTTTAATACCCGTTTCTACCCAATGGTGCATGAAGCGAAGAACCTCGTTAAGGAGGGAAAAATCGGCGCGCCAACTTATGTGAAAGGTTCCTATCATCAAGATTGGCTCTTACAGGCTACCGATTGGAATTGGCGGTTGGAGGGTGAGAAAGCTGGCGAGCTTCGCGCAATTGCAGATATCGGTTCGCACTTGATTGACCAGATTTCATTTGTTGCCGGTTTAGAGGTGGAATCTGTACTCGCCGATTTACACACAATAGTAAAAGAGCGACAGAAGCCAACTGGGCCAGTCCAAACATTTACCGTGGATACGACTTCAAAGCGGAAAACTGTGAAGATGAGTTCAGATGATGCCGCTGGCGTACTTATTAGGTATAAGAACGGCGCGCGCGGAACTGTCTCAATTTCACAAGTAAGCGCTGGTCGAAAAAATAATCTCTCTTGGGAAATATCCGGTACTGAATCTGCAATCGCTTATGACTCCGTAGAACCAGAAAAATTATGGATTGGTCACCGAGGAATTCCAAATGAAATTTCGTTGAAAGATCCCACGACGATTTCAAGTGATGCGGCGCGTAACGCTTTTTATCCAGGCGGCCATATTGAGGGGTTTGGCGAGACCTTCCGCGCGCTCTTTGAGCGAGTTTATAGCGATATCGAGAGCGCTAATCGTAAAGTTGACTATCCGAATTTCCGTGATGGCGTTACAAGCCTTCGCGTAACAGATGCAATCGCAAAGAGTTCTAAGACCCAGAGCTGGATTAAGTTAGATTAAAAAGGGAGAGAGAAAATGAAGCTAGGCCTACTTACTGCACCACTTCCCGAAGTTCCGTTATTAGAGATAGCCGATTGGGCGAGCGCCCAAGGCTTTGAGATGCTCGAGGTCTGTTGTTGGCCGAAGAGCGCTGGCGCAAATCGACGTTATGCGGGCATTACTCATATCGAAGTTGAAGATATCTCACAAGGTAAATGTGATGAGATTGTCGGAGAACTGAAAAAGCGCCAAATAACTATGTCGGCGCTTGGTTATTACCCAAATAATCTCCATCCAGATCCAGCGCATCGTAAAGAAGTTAATGATCACACCAAAAAGGTGATCCGAGCCGCTGGAATGATGGGAATTCCAGTTGTTAGCACCTTTATCGGAGCTGATGCCAATAAAACTCAAGAAGATAATTGGGAAGAAGCCAAAAAAGTTTGGAAAGATATTGTTAAGTACGCCGAAGATAATAATGTAAAGATTGCTATTGAGAATTGTCCGATGATATTCAGCAAAGACGAATGGCCTGGTGGGCACAACCTTGCGTTTTCGCCAAAGATTTGGCGCGAAATGTTTGATTTCCTCGGTCCAACTGTGGGATTGAATTTAGATCCATCACACTTAATCTGGCAGATGATTGATGTGGATAGAGTAATTCGTGAATTTGGATCGCGGGTTTATCACACCCACGTTAAGGATATGGAGATAGATCGCGAAGGTCTCTACAACAATGGTGTTATGACCAAAGGAATCGGTTGGCAACGTCCAAGGCTTCCAGGTCATGGAGAAGTTAACTGGGCGCGCTTCGTCTCCGGGTTATCCCAAGTTGGATATGACTACGTGCTCTGTATCGAGCATGAAGATCGTCGCTTCGAAGGAAGCGATGATCTAGTCAAGCAAGGCTTCTTGATTGCACGCAATCAGATAGCCGCGCTACTTCCAATGACGATTCGTTAAGCGTTTACGGTCGCAACAATTCGATCAGTAAACTCTTGAGTCTTTGGATCTTTGAGGATCAACTTAACGCGACCGTCGGGCAGAGTCTCTTGCTTAATGATGGTCTTACCCTCAAATGTCTGAGGCTTCGAGGAGATTCGTGGCGTTGATCCGCCGCGCCAATCTAAATCAACCTTCGCCCAACCATTGCTCTCTGCTGATTTATAGCAAGCATCCATGATGGCGTTAACAACGTAGCCATCATAGAAGGTTTCCATAGGTTGAGTTCCAGCTTCCATTGAGTGGAACATGTCAGAGAACATATCTACATAACCCAACTCAGCAACTTCATCGCCAACTGGGAAGAGCCAACCTGTTGAGGCCTCGGCCTTCTCTGCGACATAAGAGTTTCCTTCGGCTGCCGTAAACATTTCAAAACCGGTACGGAGGAAGTGGTTCATCCAGATAGTTCCATGTGTTCCTGCAACTTCATCGCGAAGATCCATACCGCCGCGGAATGTCCACGAAACTTCAAATTGCCCAATAGCGCCGGACTCAAATTTAATGAGCGTAATTGCGTTATCCTCCGCGTTGATTGGGTGAACTAAGGTATCTCGCCAACAGAGAACTTCTACTGGACGATTATTTTTACCAACGAAGTTACGGATAATTTCAATGCAATGGCAGCCTAAGTCGATTATGCAACCACCACCAGCTTGTTTATCATCCCAGAACCAGGCGCTATGTGGCCCAGGATGGGTCTCGCGCGAGCGGACCCAGAGAACATCACCAACGGCGCCCTCTTTTACCGACTTAACCGCCTTCAAAGTTTTTGGTGTGTAGCAGAGATCTTCTAAGTAACCTGCAAAGACTCCGGCCTTCTCAACCACATCAAGGATTCTTTTTGCTTCAGCGCCATTGCGCGCGAGTGGTTTGGTACAGAGAATCGCCTTACCCGATTTAGCCGCGAGAGTTATGGCTTCTTCGTGCATATGGTTTGGGAGCGCAACTACGACAACTGAGACATCTGGATGATTAATCGCATCTTCAATACTGGTGGTGTAATTAGGAATATTCCATCGCTTTGAGAATGCCTCACCACGTTCTTTGCTTCGCGAATAGACAATCGCAACTGAGTCACGATTTCTCTGTCCATGAAGAGTCATTGTGTAGAAATCACCAATTAACCCTGTGCCCAACATCGCAATTTTCTGCGCTTTCATATCTCTCCCATCATTAATGGTTTCTAATTAGTCTATACATTTAGCGCGCTCATGAATAGACTCCAATTTCGAAGCGGAGGGCCATGGCTAGAGAATTAACTGGATACGAGGTTGTTGTAGTTGGGGCTGGTTCTGCCGGCGCTACCGCAGCTCTCGCAGCGTCCCAGAGTGGCGCTCGGACCTTGCTTATCGATCGCCTCCCATTCGCTGGTGGAACCAGCACTGGCGTTCTCGATACCTTCTACGGTTTCTACACACCAGGTGAGGTGGCAAAGAAAGTTGTTGGTGGCATTCCTGATCAAGTTGTAACAGAGTTGAAGAAGTTGGGCCCGGTTGTTGAGCGACCCAATACCTATGGCGCGGGAACCGGCGTTACCTATAACCCAGAACATTTAAAGGTGGCTTGGGAACGGTTGTTGCGGAAGAGCAATGTGGATTTACTACTCCACTCACTAGTCCATGAAGCCAGAAGTGTTGAGGGTCGAATCACGGAGTTAACACTGGCAAATCGAGCTGGTGTATTTAAAGTTAAGAGCCAGGTCTTTATTGATTGCTCGGGCGATGCAGATCTAACTCATCTTGCTGGGTATTCATATGAACGCGCTGGTGATATTTCAGCGGCTCAAACACTCACAACTACTTTTCGAATGGTCAACGTTGATTTGAAAGAACGAAAAACAATTACCAAAGATCAACTACATGAATTGATGCAAGAAGCGGCAGAAGAGGGTTTTGATCTGCCGCGCCGTGAAGGATCAGATCACATAACTACAGTTCCTAATACAACAGCCACAGTTATGACCAGGCTTGATTCAATTCGTAAGAATCAAGATGGATTTGAATCAGTCGTTGAAGATCCCTTCTTTCTCACCGAATCGGAGATGAAAGGTCGCGAACAAGCGCTGGAATATGCGCGATTTCTGAAGAGTAAAGTTCCAGGTTATAAAGATTCCGATATTTATAGCCTCTCAACGTTCCTTGGAATCCGCGAAACCAGACGCGTTTATGGAGATTATCGAGTTACTCGCGAAGATGTTTTATCAGCACGCCAGTTTGATGATCAGATTGGGCTCTGTGGCGCACCTATTGAAGATCACCACAGCGGCGATGGCACCCAGTGGCGATACCTTCCTGAAGGCAGCGCAGTCGGAATTCCGCTATCGGCGCTACGGGTAAAGGATTCCGAGAACACGTTGGTGGCTGGCCGATGTTTCTCTGCGAGCCACGATGCGCACGCAAGTATCCGATCGATGGCGCAATGTATGGCGATGGGTGCGGCTGCCGGAGTTACCGCCGCACTCGCAATTAAGTCAAAGAAATCTATCCGAGAGCTATCAATCTCTGATGTCCAATCAAAGTTGCGTGAAGGTGGCGCAATTTTAGAAATCCAATGATCCGCACGGTTCTCGGTGATATCCAATCTAGCGAGGTAACTGGCGCTTATCTTCATGAGCATTTGATTATTGACTCATCCATTGTTAAAGATCAAATGCCTCATATCTATCTCGATGATGTAACTTCAGCCGTTGCTGAAGTAAAAGATTGTGCCGCGCATGCCATAAACCTTTTTGTTGATTGTATGCCTGGTGAATCTGGTAGAAATCTAGAGAAGCTTCGCGCTATCTCAAAAGAATCCGGGGTTCATATCATCTCAGCAACCGGCATGCATAACCCGAAGTATTACGAGAAATCAAGCAGATATTTAAATGCTGACCGTGAACTGCTCAGAGCAATATTTATCGAAGAGTTAAATTCTGGATCTGGGATTATCAAGATTCACTCTTTAAGTGAAACTCTCTCAACGCAAGAACGCGAACTGTTCGCCGCCGCAGTTTGGACTCAAAAGGAAACGGGAGCGCCGATACTCACCCACTGTGAAGAGGGAAAAGGTGCCTTGGCTCAGATAAATGAATTAACTAAGTTAGGTGGGGATTTGAATCGCGTTGTGCTCTCTCATACTGATAAAGAAAGTAGCTTTGATTATCATCGCGAGATACTTGCAAGCGGAATTAATGTGGAATATGACCAATCGCTTCGACAGAGCAATTCCGATAACAGACCCTCATTAGAGCTCACCGTTGCGATGTGCAATGAAGGTTATGCTGACCAGATAATGCTTGGAACTGATGGAGCCCGTCGAACACTCTGGCGATCACTAGGTGGTTCGCCCGGACTTTCCTGGCTAGCCAATGGTTGGCGTAATCTGCTTACGAAGGAAGTATCTGAATCGGTAGTAATCCAACTTTTCCGTGATAATCCCCGCAGATTTTTGATTTGGAATAGCGAATAGGCTCTGTTCTCTGGCGATAGTTGAAGTTATCTTTGGTTCGATAGTCTCTACTTCACCTAACTGCCACGTGGGCAACTTTCCAGTTAGCGCCCAAGCCGCTTGGCGAGCAGCGCCATTTGATCCCAAATTTCCAAGAGAGAGAAAGTTCAGGGTGGTCAAATGACAATCTTAGGCGCGTTGCTCGTAACTTTACTGGCGCTTCTACTCATACATTTGGAGGATCGATTGAATGAAAGATGAGTTAGAGAGAAGGAAGGCGACTGCCCTGCGCCAAGCTATACGCCAGCGCAATTACAGACGGATAAGAGACAGAGCCTTAGCTCGTCTCAAAAAACTATACCCCGACGAGTATGAGCAACTGCTCAAAGAAGAGAGGGAAAAAGATGAGGCAGAGGGTAAGGCGTGGCTTGATTTATCTAATAGGACAGGGCGTTCTCTGGGTATTTAGAGCCAATCTCTCAAATTTAATTTAACGCCCAACGGACATTTACCGTAACGGTAACTTCAGTCTCGCCGAGATCAATCTGCGTGGCATCACTAGCTGCTTTTTCAACGCCAATCACGGGAAAGTTATAAGTAGGGGCGGTGATCTCATTTAAATAGATAACTCGTCCGAGGCGTTGTCCAAGAGCGCTGGCATATGAAATTGCTCGCGACTTGGCATCTGCGACCGCTGCTTTCCGTGCAGCAGCTGCTGCTGCGGAACCTTTGGAGAGAAACGGGACGACTCCGGTTATCTGTAGCGGATCGCCGCCGGCATTAACGACAACGTCGATAACTTCACCAGCGCTAGCGGCTTTTCGTATAACGATTGTGAAGGATTGAGTTGCGCGATAGCCCATTAATTCTCGCCCTTTATCCTGGCTGTAGTTGTATTCGGGATAAACCGTTAGAGATGAACTCTTAATATCTTTACTCTCAATTCCATTTGCTTTTAAGGCTTCACGAATAGCGCTGGAAGATTTATTTGCATTAGAAAGTGCCATTTTATTAGAGGCAGCCAAGGTAGATACCGATGCTAGAAAGCGAACTGCATCTGGAGCCACGGTCGAAGTACCGGTTCCAGTCACTGTGATATGCCTGGTATTTGCCGACGCTGAGGGCATAAGTGAAATAGCAGTAATTAACGCAAGAAGAAATACCAAGGCTCGTTTCATAGCGACAACCTACCTTGAGTTAACTGGACATTGCCTGAGCGCAACCTAGGCACTTGCTCTGGATATTCGATCGCGGATTGCGGCAGCCAATCCTTCGCCTTTCGGGGTAATCGCAACAATTGTTTGCAATCCCTTGGTATCGCCCTCACGGAGCGCGCTATATAAAGATCTTGCGTATTCAGTGACCGTCTTCGGTTCGGCCAATCTAATAACACCAGCCGGTGTTGGAAATTCAGCTAACGCAATTAACCCTTCACTTGGTTTAGCTTCTCTATCCAAAATAACTTTCGCTTTTGGTGAATAATGTCGTGTGAGCGAACCCGATACCCGAATCTCATTTAAATCGTTATCGAGATCTATCGGAGTTACCTCTCGGATCATTGCCTCAGTTACCGCCCCTAATCGCAAAATTCTCGGTAACGCTCTACTGCAATTGATAATCGTCGATTCAACTCCAATTTCACTCTCGCCACCATCAATAATTAGATCCTCTTTATCTAACAACTCGCCGAGTTCTGATGAAACATCGCTGGCCGAGGTGGGCGATATAGAACCAAATCTATTGGCGCTAGGCGCTGCAATACCGTGGCCGCCCTTTTTTATAAAACTCGAGATTAGATTTAACGCAATCGTGTTGGAGGGAATTCGTAGCCCTACAAACTCCTGACCGCCGGTTATGAAGTTCTTTGCTTTATCACTTCTTGGCAATATCAAAGTCATTGCTCCGGGCCAGAACTTACGCATTAACTCAATCGCAAATTGCGGAACGCTCTTTGCCCAATAATCAACTTCGTTGATACTTGAAATATGAACTATCACCGGATGATCAGTAGGTCTTCCTTTTATTGCATACATACGGGCTACTGCAGTTTGATTATCGGCATCCACCCCAAGGCCATAAACCGTTTCAGTTGGAAAAGCCACAATCGCACCACTTAATAGCGATGACGCTGCTCTCTCAATCAATTCGAGCGAGCATTGAGATACCGGATACATTTTCTCTATTCCGTTAAGCGAATATTCTTGTGGTAGATAGTGGATTTGAACCACTGAAGGCGTAAGCCGGCGGATTTACAGTCCGCTCCCATTGGCCGCTCGGGCAATCTACCAATTGTGCAGTGCAAGAGTAACAAGTTCGCCCTTACGCCCACAAATCTATATCACTTAATTGAGGCGTCGTAGATGCTCTGGATTGATGTATCAAGAGCTTTATCGAAATCAGAATCGCTTAACTGTGCAGTTAGGCCCTCGACAAGAGCGCGCGAGAAGCTGGCAATAACTCCGGCGTTCTGCGCCAATAACTTATTGGCATCATCTCGAGAGTATCCACCTGATAGCGCAACCACTCTTACAATTCTTGGGTGTGAAACAAGTTCCTGATAAAGATTAGTTTTAGTTGGAATCGAGAGCTTGAGCATAATATTATGATTACCTGAAAGATTATTTGCATACTCAATCAAAGATTTCTGGAGAAGCTCTTCGGCTTCTGCTTTTTCGGCGCTCTTGATATTTACCTCTGGCTCAATGATTGGTACAAGTCCGCCAGCGATGATTTCGCGACCAATATCAAATTGTTGTTTAACGATTGCCTCGACGCCTTTGGGATTAGCCAAATTTATTACTGAGCGCATTTTGGTTCCGAAGACTCCGTGTTTGTTTGCCGCGGCGATACGCGCGCCAAGTTCGGGGATTGGTTTCATTAATTGAACGCCATCGGCTTCAGTAGCTAGGCCATTATCAACTTTAAGGAATGGAACTACGCGCTTCTTACTCCATAGATATTCCGCGGTTCCAATGCCATCAATAGTTCTCTCCATTGTCATTTCAAAGAGAATGGCGCCCATTACACGGTTGCCGTTAAATGATGGAGACTTTATGAGACGGGATCGCATTTCGTGAATCCGGTCAAACATCTCGGACTCGTTTGAATAAGAGCTCTCATCAAGTCCATACTGCAATAGCGCCTTTGGCGTGCTACCACCACTCTGGTCTAGAGCAGCGATAAATCCCTTTCCGGTTCGCATCTGTTGCAGCATCTCGCTATTCATAAATCTCCTTGAATTGATTGAATTACTATTCTAGTCGGCGATTTTCCAGAGAAAAAATCCACGCGGTACGGTAGCCCTATGGCAGATAGCAGTTTCGATATCGTCTCAAAAATTGATCGGATGGAGCTAGATAACGCCCTCAATCAGGCCTCTCGTGAGGTTTCAACGAGATTTGACTTTAAAGATACTGGAGTAAAAATTGAGTTATCCGGAGAGCGGATCCTCGTTGAAGCCGAAACTGAAGAACGCGCTAAAGCGGCGCTAGAAGTTCTCAAAGAGAAGATGGTGAAACGTAATGTCTCATTGAAGCATCTTGAAATTAAAGACCCCGAACAGAGTGGCAAAGTATTTAAGATTTTCGCACCAATAAAAGAGGGTATTTCGACTGAGAACGCTAAAAAGATAACAAAGTTACTTAAAGATGATGCTGCTAAATCAGTTAAAGCGACGATTCAAGGAGATGCGGTTCGAGTAGCAAGTAAAAGTAAAGATGATTTACAGGATGCCATCGCGTTAGTGAAGGGAGCAAAGTTGGATTTCGCCGTCCAATTCACAAACTATCGATGAGCCGTTATACCACTGGTTTGGTCTATGGCTTAAGTGCCTACGTTCTCTGGGGACTTCTTCCGCTTTATTGGAAATTAGTCGAGGAGTCTGGGCCATTTGAAATTCTGGCGCATCGCGGAATTTGGTCGCTTCTTCTCTGCATTTTCTTACTTACCGCACGTAAACAACTCAAAAGTGCCTATCAAATGGTTAAGGGTCGAAGGACTCTCTCGATTCTTTTCCTCTCATCTGGGATGTTGATGCTCAATTGGAGCGTCTTTATCTGGGCGGTAACTGAGGACCGAGTAGTCGAATCCGCGCTTGGTTATTACATAACACCATTAATAAATGTCATGGTTGGTATTTTCTTATTACGTGAGCGACTTAAGATTCTTCAGAAAATTGCGGTAGCACTAGCTTCTATCGGAGTGTTGATTTTGACAGTCGGTTATGGCTCGCTCCCATGGGTTGCTCTTGTGTTGTCGACATCATGGGCCTGTTACAGCCTGATCAAGAAGAAATTGACTCTTGGGGCGCTCGAAACTCTATCTGTTGAGGCGTTATTCGCATTTCTCCCGAATCTTATTTACCTGATTGCTATCGAAAGATCTGGTGATGCAATATTCGGTAAAGATATCTGGTTAACGATTCTTCTCTTCGGAGCTGGCGCTGCAACCGTAACACCGCTACTCCTTTTCAATGGCGCCGCGACCAGATTGCCCCTCAGCACCGTGGGTTTACTTCAATACCTAACTCCTACCATGATGTTTTTAATTGGTGTGTTTTTCAATAACGAAGATATGGCACCCACCAAACTCATAGGCTTTGTATTTATCTGGTTAGCGCTAATAATTCTAAGTAGGGATTTAGTTAAATCAAGTCGTTCTATCGACGATAGCGTCACAAAGACGCTCTAACGTATCGCGCGCAACTCCTCCAGGTAGATTGGAAAGAAGTTCTTTACAGTCACCAGCAAGACCGTGCAGATATTGCTTAGCCTCAATTAGAGCGAGGTTTTCCCTTAACTCATTTATCAGGCCAGGTATTTCGTTTTCGGGTACTGGGCTAGAGAGAATCTTTTTCAAACGCGCATCTTCTGGTTTATTGGAGCGAAGAATTTGCAGAGTCACAAGAGTTGCGACACCTTCTTTCAAATCAGTACCAGGAGTCTTACCAGATTGATTTGAGTCGCTTGCAATATCGATAACATCATCAGCTAACTGGAATGCAATCCCAATCTTCTCGCCAAAGTCGGTCAATGTTTCGACTATTTCCGGAGTTGCGCCACCAAAGAGCGCGCCAAAGCGGGCGCTAGTTGCAATTAGTGATGCAGTCTTTTCTTGAACTACCCGAAGATAATGCTCTAACGGATCAGCCTTTGCGCCTTGAGTCTCTTCAATTTGTCCTATGACTAATCGCTCAAAAGTTTTCGCTTGGAGGCGAACCGCTTCCGGTCCTAAATCAGCCAGCAAATCTGAAGCCTTAGAGAAAAGATAATCTCCCGTCAGAATTGCAACGGTATTGCCCCATTTTGAATTAGCGCTTATTACGCCACGGCGAAGAGGAGCTTCATCCATAACATCGTCGTGATAAAGCGTCGCTACATGGGTGAGCTCACAGACAACTGCTGCCTCGATAACTTTTTGATTTGGACCGCTTCCAAAATGCGAGGCGATTAACGCCAACATTGGGCGAAACCGTTTGCCGCCAGCTTCAACAAGGTGGCGAGAGGTTTCCACGACTAATGGGTATTCGCCTTTTATCTGTTGTGAAAGTAACTTCTCTACCTCGTCTAAATTGCGCTCGATTCCTTTTGCAAATTGCGAATCTACGCCTGGAATCCCGAGGTTCATCAGCGCACTAGCGTAGAAATAGAACCGATTAGATCTAGCAGTGGGCCAGGGAAAACTCCCATGAGTAGAGTCACGATGGCAGCCACCCAGATAACGCTCATCGTAAATCTCGATGGGATTATCACTGAAACGCTATCGCTACCTGGTTCTGCAAAGAACATCATCACGATTACTCGGATGTAAAAGAAGGCTGCGATTACGCTGGCTAATACACCGACAACTACAACTGAGATGGCGCCGTTTTCATATGCAGCGCTGAATATCGAAAACTTTCCAATAAATCCTGCAGTTAATGGAATCCCCGCGAAGGAAAGTAAGAAGAGCGAGAAAATAATGGCAAGCTGGGGTGACCGACGCGCTAGCCCAACCCAACGATTTAAATCAGTTACTTCACCAGGTGCATCGCGCACCAAACTAACCAACGCAAACGCTCCCATGGTAGTTAAGCCATAAGTAGCAAGGTAGAAGAGAGTTGCTGTGATTCCACTCTGATTTAGGGCGAGAATTCCAGTAATAAGGAAGCCGGTATGCGCAATCGATGAGTAAGCGAGCATTCGCTTCACATCGCGTTGTGAGATGGCGATCAAAGAGCCAGCAATCATTGTGATGATCGCAATCACAATCAGTAGTGGTCGCCAACTCCAGACTGCGCCGCTTACTGCTGTGTAATAGATGCGAAGCGCAGCTCCAAAGGCAGCGACTTTGGTTGCTCCTGCCATAAAGGCAGTCACCGCCGTTGGTGCGCCTTGATAAACATCCGGAGTCCAAGCATGGAATGGAAATGCTCCCACTTTAAAGAGAAGTCCTACGCTAATTGCAGCCAATCCAATTAATAGGAATACATCATTACCTGGACCTGAGGTAATTACATTATGGATTCCCTGGAAAGAAACTTTTCCGGCAAAACCATAGAGAAATGCAGAGCCGAAGAGGAAGAAGGCCGATGAATATGCGCCCAATAAGAAGTACTTAAGAGCTGCCTCTTGAGAGAGAAGTCGGCGTCTGCGAGATAAGCCAGCCATTAAATAAAGTGGAAGCGAGAGAACTTCGAGAGCAACAAATAGCGTTATGAGATCACTTGCCGCCGGGAAGAGCATCATGCCGCCGACTGCAAATAGTGTTAGGGGATAAATCTCGGTCTGAACTTTTCCAGTTTTTGTTGCGACTGCTTCCTCAGGTGAACCTGGAATAGCTGAGGCTTGCGCTGCAAATTGTTCGAAATCAGCAATCAGTAATAGACCGAGGAATGCGAGAATCAGGATGGTTCCTTGCAAGAAGAGAACTGGCCCATCAATAACCACTGATTGCATAGCTGCAGTAGTTGTTGAAGTTCCGCGCAACGTTATTACTTGGGTAAAGGAGAGAATTACCGCGCCTAGTGGGATTGCCAATTGAAGAGATGGACGTAATTTTGCTGAAGCAAAGGCTTCGACAATAACGCCAATTACTGCAGCGGCAAAAATTACGAGCATCGGAGCGAGCGCGCTGTATTCAAGAACTGGTGCAGTAAATCCCATTACTTCTCACCTCCGACAGCCGGTAATGGATCTGCCATTCCCGCCTTTATAATTGTCGCCTTCGCGGCTGGATTAATTACATCTAACGCTGGCTTTGGATAGAAACCAAGGCCAATAATCAGAGTAATTATTGGTGCGATTGCGATTAGTTCGCGGCGATTTAAATCTGGCAGACCTGCGTTGCCGTCAGCAACTGGTCCATGTAGCGCCCTTTGTACCGGAATAAGAATGTATAGCGCGGCAAGAATAATTCCTACTGTTCCAATGGTTGCGGCGACTGGATATCGCGTATAAGTACCAACGAGAACTAGAAATTCACTTACAAAACTGGAGAGTCCAGGAAGAGCTAATGAAGACATGCCAGCGATAAAGAAGGACCAGGCAAGTATTGGCGTCACACGTTGCAAGCCTCCGAAATCTGCAATTGTGGAAGAGCGACGCCGCGAAATCATCCAGCCAGCTGTCATAAATAGCGCCGCTGTGGAAAAGCCATGGTTCAACATATAGAGCGTTGCTCCAGAATTTCCTTGGGTAGTCATCGCGAAGATTCCCATGGTGATAAATCCGAAGTGGGAGATTGAGGTAAAGGCAATTAACCCTTTGATGTCTCGTTGTCCAATTGCAAGGATGGCGCCGTAAATTATGCTGATTACTGAAAGCGTAATGATTAACGGAGTGAAAGTCTTTGCGACATCAGGGAAAAGTTCTACGCAATAACGGATCATTCCAAAGGTTCCGACTTTATCTAGTACGCCTAAGAGAAGTATCGAAGTCCCCGGAGTTGCCGACTTTGCGGCATCTGGCAACCAAGTATGAAGCGGCCAGAGCGGTGCTTTAATGGCAAAGGCGATAAAGAATCCGAGGAATAAGAAATTCTCAGTTAAATTATCAATCTGCAGCATTCCTAACGCTCCGATATCGAAAGTTCGTCCAATCTGGTTACTAGAAATCACATAGAGACCGATAATTGAAGCCAACATCAATAGCCCGCCAAAAAGACTATAGAGAAGGAATTTCACCGCCGCAGCTTGTCGCGCTCCGGTTCCAAAACCACCAATTAAGAAATAGACTGGAACCAACATAGCTTCGAAGAGAATATAGAAGAGGAAGAGATCGGTTGCGGCAAAGACTCCGATCATCATCGTCTCTAAAACGAGAACTAATACGTAGAAAGTCTTGACGCTAAAGCGGCCACCTTCGGATTCATACCAACCAGCTACTAAAACAACCGGCACCAAGATTGTCGATAACAAAATAAGAATTAACGAGATTCCATCAATACCCAGTCGGAAATTAATACCGAGCGCTGGAATCCACGAGTAACTTTCAACAAACTGGAATCCGGGGCGATCTATTTCAAAGTTAAGCGCTAATAATACGGTGGCTGCCAGAGTAATAAGTGAAGAACCTAGAGCAATTCTCTTGATTGATTCGATTTGACCCTGTTTTAAACTAGTAAGAAGTAAGGCGCCTAATAATGGAAGCGCCGCGATAATTGAAAGTGTCATATCGTCACCACCCACATTGCGGCGAGGATTACCGCTGCGCCGATAAGAATTAGTAGCGCATAGTTCCTGACATATCCGGTTTGCAGCTTGCGCAGGCCACGGGCGCTTCCAACCGCAGAGGCGGCAACTCCGCGTACCGCGCCATCAATTACCCGATCATCTGTGGCAACTAGCGCCTTAGTGACTTCTTGACCAGGACGCATAAACAAGAATTCATTGGCATCATCTTGTAAGAGATCTCGTCTAGCAATTCTCGTCCAGATGCTTACATCAGAAGGCGCGCTCTCAGATTGTTCTCCGCGGTTCTTAAGTAATGCAATTGATACTCCAATTACAACGGCGGCAATTGCCAGTGCCGTGACAACAATTGGAGGTAGAAACTCCACATGTTCATGGTGATCTTTATCGACAACCGGAGCCAACCATTTAACAATTGCTTTGCCACTGTAGAGAAGATAACCCGAAGCAACCGAACCGATTGCAAGTATTGCCATCGGCGCCCACATTAGGAATGGAGATTCGTGGGGATGAGCATCGCTGGCCCATCGCTTATTTCCGGCAAAGGTAAGGAGCATTACTCGTGTCATATAGAAAGCGGTGATAATCGCACCAAGTAGCGCAGAGCCACCAAAGATAACTCCTTGGAGGCCGCCAGCATTAAAAGCAGTCTCAATAATCTTGTCCTTAGAGTAGAAACCAGCAAAGGGCGGCACTCCGATAATCGCTAGATAACCAAGACCGAATGTAATCGAAGTTATCGGCATAAATTTTGCGAGCCCGCCATACTTTCGCATATTTACTTCATCATTCATGCCATGCATCACGGAACCAGCGCCCAAGAACATTCCGGCCTTAAAGAATCCGTGAGTTAAAAGGTGCATGATTGCAAAGGCATATCCAGCTGGGCCGAAGCCAGTAGCAAGAATCATGTAACCGATTTGAGACATCGTTGACGCGGCGAGCACTTTCTTAATATCATCTTTTGCAGTACCGATAATTGCACCGAATAAGAGAGTGATAATTCCAATCATCACAACTGCAAGTTGTGCAGTTGGTGCATTATCAAAGATGAAATTAGATCTCGTAATTAAATAGACACCGGCCGTAACCATCGTTGCGGCATGGATTAACGCTGAAACTGGAGTTGGACCAGCCATGGCATCGCCCAACCAAGCCTGTAGCGGAAATTGCGCTGATTTTCCGGCGGCTGCCAGTAAGAGCATCAGGCCCATCGCAGTCAGAGCGGTCTCGCTAGCGCCGCCAACTTTCTCTTCAATACCGCTAAATGAAACGCTACCGAAAGTGGCGAAGCCAATCATTATTGCAATCGACAATCCAAAGTCGCCGACTCGATTCATCACAAAGGCTTTCTTGGCAGCCGTTGCATACTCAGGTTTCTGATTCCAGAAACCAATCAAAAGATAAGAGGCAAGACCAACGCCCTCCCAACCTACATATAGATTTAGATAAGAGTCTCCGAGCACAAGAAGTAACATCGCCGCGATGAAGAAATTTAAATAAGCGAAGAATCGTCTCTGGTCTCGGTCATGTGACATGTAAGCGATGGAATAGATGTGAATCAGGGTTCCGACACCGGTAATAAGTAAGACGAAAGCGATTGATAATTGATCGAGTAGAAGCGAAGCATCGACCTGGAAATCACCCACCGAGATCCAGGTAAAGAGTTTCTGAGTGACTGCGCGCGCTTCTTCTGGGCGGCTGCACATAGCAAAGAATTCCGTTACCCCAACAAAAAACGCGCTTGCAGAAATCAAGGACGCAAATATGTGTCCCCACTTATCAGCTTTTCGACCAAGAAGCATTAAAAGCGCAGAGCTAAAGAGCGGCAGCGCAATCAGATAAACAATATTTGTTGATGTATTCACTAGCGACTCAACAGACTTGCATCATCGACTGATGCGGATCGGCGAGATCGATAAATGGTCACAATAATTGCGAGGCCGACTACAACTTCACAAGCGGCAACAACCATCGTGAAAAATGCCATGACTTGGCCTTGTAGATTTCCGGTCATATTTGCAAAAGTAACGAAAGCTAAATTTGCGGCGTTAAGCATCAACTCGATACACATAAAGACAACAATCGCGTTTCTTCGCACCACAACGCCGACTGCGCCGATTGAAAATAGGATCGCAGATAAATAAAGATAATTTGTGGGGTTCACTTATCTTCCTCATCTAATTTCGGCAATCCATCAAGGGCATAACGCTTCGTCTCTTGAACATCGCCTCGTTCGGCAAGAACGCTAGGTATTGAGAGATCGGATGGTTTGCCATCTGGAAGCAGAGCTGGAACATCGACTGCGTTATGACGCGCAAATACACCAGATCCTGGTAATCCCGCCGCGGTTCCAATTGATGCGCCGCGGAAGCGAGCGACGGAACGCGCACGTTGCGAAAGTCGAGCTTCGGAACTCTTTGGTGAATGTGCCAGCACCATCGCACCAAGCGCCGCTGTAATAAGAAGCGCCGAGATTACTTCAAAAGCCCAGACATACTGTCGAAAAATCAAGTTCGCGATTCCCTCGACATTGCCATTTGCATTTGCTGAGGCGAGTCCAAGTGGTTCCTGGCCAAATTCTGCTCTTGCAATCAAAGAGGTAAGTGCTGCTGCAAAGGCGAGTGAAGTTGTGATGGCCACGCCACGTAGCCCCTTTATCGTTTCAACTAATGAATCAGATGAGTCAACTCCAACTAGCATCAAAATAAATAAGAAAAGCATCATTACCGCGCCGGTATAAACGACAATTTGAACGATGCCTAGGAATGGCGCATCTTGAGCAATATAGAAAATCGCGAGCGCTATCATCACAAAGGCGAGCAAAATTGCGGAGTAGACTGCTTTCTTTACGAGCAACATTCCAACTGCAGCAAAAACCGTGAGTGGAGCTAACACCCAAAACATTATTGTTTCGTCGGTCACTTAGCCACATCTTGTGATGGATGCGATTCGGTAACTTCGCCACGGTAATAGGAATGATGATCAGTTCCTGGGTACATAGGATGTGGTGGGATCAACATGCCTTGGCGAAGTGGCGCCAAAAGATCTTCCTTCTCCCAAATTAATTTCTCTCTCTTATCATCAGCAATCTCATATTCATTGGTCATAGTGAGCGCTCTAGTTGGGCAAGCCTCGATACAGAGACCACAGAAAATACAACGCAGGTAATTGATCTGATAAACCTTGGCATGACGTTCACCCGGTGAAACTTGATTATCTTCAGTGTTGTTCTCACCTTCAACATAAATCGCATCTGCTGGACAAGCCCAAGCGCATAATTCACAACCGATGCACTTCTCTAGACCATCGGCATACCTATTTAGTTGATGGCGACCATGGAATCTTGGTTGCGTCTCTGGTTTAATTTCTGGGTACTCAATAGTTAGCGGCTTCTTAAACATCGTGGCAAAGGTGACCCAGAATCCCTTTAATTGTTTGAGGAATGGTGCGCTTTCTTGGCCGCTTGCTGGAACGCTCTCTGCGTTCGCGCGCTCGATTGCATCAGAGCCTTTTGGTTCTAATTCGCTCATAACTCACCTCTCCTCTGCTTGGGAAGTTCTGGGACTGGGAAAGATGGTTCTGGCATCTCCGGAACAAATCGCGCTGCTGCTTCAGCTCTTGCCTTGCTGGATTCATAAATAGTGGTAGCCAACATAACAAGCACCACAACTGTGATGATGAATCCAGCGAGCATAAATCGTGAAGCTCCCTCTTGAGTCATAAGACGTAAGGTGGCAACGATCAAAATCCAGGCAATATTTACAGGGATAAGAACTTTCCAGCCAAACTTCATAAATTGGTCGTAGCGAAGTCTTGGCAGAGTACCACGTAACCAAACGAAGAGGAAGAAGAAGAGCGCTACCTTCAAGATAAACCAGATAAATGTGAACCAACCGCCAAGCCAGCTCTCGGTAAATCCAAGACCTGGAGGTGCGGATGGACCACCTAAGAAGAGAGTTGTTGCGAGAGCTGATACCGCCATTATGTTGACGTATTCAGCTAAGAAAAAGAGTGCGAATTTCAAAGAGGAATATTCGGTATGGAAACCGCCGACTAATTCACCTTCGGCTTCAGCCAAATCAAATGGTGCGCGGTTAGTCTCACCAATCATAGAAATTACATAAATAACAAAGGATGGGAAGAGCACAACAGCATTCCACCATTGCGCCTGGGCTTCGACAATCTCACTTGTCGACATTGAGCCCGCATACATAAATACCGCCACAAACGAAAGCCCCATCGCAATCTCATATGAAATAACTTGTGCGCTAGAGCGAAGGCCACCAAGTAATGGATAAGTAGAGCCAGATGACCATCCAGCAAGCACAATTCCATAAACGCCTACTGAGGCTGCTGCCAATATATACAGGACTCCGACAGAAAGATCTGTTAATTGGAATACCGTCTCTTCGCCAAAGAAGATAACTTTTCCAGTCATTGGAATTACCGCAAAGGCTAAGAAACAGGTTGATGCGCTGATTATTGGCGCCAGAATAAATACGACTTTGTCGGCAGCTTTTGGAATTAAATCCTCTTTTAGCGCGAGCTTCACACCGTCGGCAAGGCCCTGGACCAAACCAAATGGGCCAACGCGATTCGGGCCAACGCGAAGTTGCATACGGGCCACGATGCGACGTTCGCCCCAAATGGCGAGCAGAGTAAGTAGAACGCATAAAACGAAGATGAGTAGGGCTTTTACCGCTACTAACCAGATTGGGTCATCAAGTAAGAGGCTGGCGTATTCGGTCATGCCTTCACCACCATTACTGGGCCATGCGCAACTCCTAGAGTTGCAATAGTGCGACTATGTTCAGAATTGCGCGGAATCCAAATTGAAGAATCTTCAATATCGCTAATTTCGCATGGCAGAGTTATTGCGCCATGTTTTGTTGATACCCGGACGAGATCGCCGGCAACTGCTCCCAATTTCTTGGCGCGTGACTCCGAAATCACGGCAATTGATGGATGTGCTGTACCAGCAAGATTGCTCTCACCATCTTGAAGTGATCCGGCATCTAACAAAAGTCGCCATGAAGCAAGCAGTGCTTCCTCGCCATTTACCGAAACTTTTCCGGCAGGAAGAGGATGAAATTTGCCGCGCTTATCCCAATTTCCAAGTGACGCAAATTCTTTAGCTGCGGCCGCGACAGTTGGCAGCTTGATTGGAGTTCCCATTTCATCCGCTAACATCGAAAGTATTCGCAAATCGCTTCGTGTTAAGGAATCTGTGATGGCAGTATCAAAGAATCTAGCTCGACCTTCCCAATTTACAAAGGAACCACTCTTTTCAACAACGGCAGCAACTGGGAGTATCACATTTGCAACCTCAGTTAATGCGCTCTTTCGAATCTCTAGTGATACAACAAAAGCTTTTGCTAAACCATCAAGGAGATGTGCTGAAATATCAAGCGGATCAACGCCGCCCACCAACAGCGCTTCAATCTCACCGCTATGCAGCGCATCAAGAATCTCTGAAGTGTCGCGACCCACATTAGAAGGAAGCGAATCAACGCCCCACGCTGTTTGAATATCAACTCGAGCGCTCGCATCCGTCACTGGTCTTCCTCCAGGAAGAAGATTTCCAATCGCACCTGCTTCGATTGCACCGCGCTCGCCAGCGCGACGTGGAATCCAAGCAAGTTTTGCACCACTTGATTTTGCAAGAGCGACAGCAGCGGATAAGCCACCGATCGCCTCGCAGAGACGCTCGCCAGCAAGAATTACTGAACGATCTGTAAGTCCAGAGACTTGAGAGATCGCGCTAGCTTCGTTTCCAGCAGAACTCTTAATTAATTTCGCATCCAATTTCTCACTACCAAGCGATCTAAATGGGGCGATTGTTGTAATTGAAAGTCCACGCTTTCTAACTTGCTTATAGAGGCGCAAGAAGACGATTGGTGACTCTTCTTCTGGCTCAAAGCCAACTAGAAGAACTTGATCAGCGCGATCAATATCGCGGTAGGTAACTTGGCTTCCGACAACAAAGCTTGCCAAGAAATCGCGCTCCTCTTTACTGGAAATTCGCGAGCGGAAATCGATGTCATTGGTCTCTAGCGCAACTCGAGCAAATTTCGCATAACCGTACGCGTCTTCCAAAGTTGCTCTACCGCCAACAAGAACTGCGCTTCGATTCGCTTCTAGTCCGGCTGCGGCAACTTGGAGCGCTTCCGGCCATGATGCTTCGCGCAATTCACCATCTTTATCGCGAACAAGCGGCGTGGCAATTCGATCTTTCTGGGTGACGTATTTGAAGGCCCAACGACCTTTATCGCAATTCCACTCTTCATTTACTTGAGGGTCATCGCCAGCAAGACGACGTAGCGTCTTTCCGCGACGGACATCGGTTCGCATATCGCAACCGGAGGCGCAATGTTCACAAGCAGATGGCGTTGAAACTAAATCAAAGGGGCGAGCGCGGAAACGATAAGAAGCTCCAGTAAGTGCACCAACTGGACAGATCTGCACGGTATTTCCAGAGAAATATGATTCAAAAGGATCTTTTTCGTAGATTCCAACTTGTTGTAGCGCACCACGTTCATTAAGAGTTATAAATGGATCGCCTGCAATCTGCTCTGAGAAGCGAGTGCACCGCGCACAGAGAATGCAGCGCTCGCGATCGAGAAGTACTTGGGAAGAAATATTGATCGGTTTTTCGAAAGTTCGCTTGTAGCCCTCATAACGAGATTCACCGCGACCATTGCTCATAGCTTGATTCTGTAGCGGGCACTCGCCACCTTTATCGCAGACCGGACAATCAAGTGGATGATTTATTAGGAGTAACTCCATAACGCCCTGCTGCGCTTTATCTGCAACAGGCGAAGTTAATTGGGTGTTTACAACCATTCCTAGTTCAACTGGGATGGTGCAAGATGCCTGTGGTTTTGGAAACTTTCTGCCATTTATCTCAATCTCAACCAGACATTGGCGACAAGCGCCTACTGGATCCAAAAGTGGGTGATCGCAGAATCTTGGAATTTGAATTCCCAGTCGCTCTGCGGCGCGAATTACTAAAGTGCCTTTAGGGACTGTAACTTCGAATCCATCGATAGTTACGGTGATCATCTCGGTCTGAGTTGAGATCTCTTGAGTACTCATCGAGTTTCCGCCAGATCAAAGAGAGTCGACTTCGCTGGATCAAATGGACAGCCACCTTGCTTTAAGTGTTCTAGATATTCATCGCGGAAATATTTAATTGACGAGATGATTGGGCTGGCCGCGCCATCTGCTAGCGCACAGAATGAACGACCAGCAATGTTGTCACAGAGATCTAATAACTTATCGAGATCTTTAGCTTCACCTTTTCCGCTCTCAAGATCTTGCAGAATTTGAACTAACCACCAAGTTCCTTCACGGCATGGTGTGCATTTCCCACAGGATTCATGTTTATAAAACTCAGTCCAACGCAAGACTGCGCGAACTACACAGACTGTTTCATCAAATATCTGAAGCGCTTTAGTTCCAAGTATTGATCCCGCTGCCGCGACGCCTTCATAATCAAGAGGTGTATCTAGATGGGCATCAGTAAATAGTGGTGTCGATGAACCGCCCGGTGTCCAGAATTTCAATTTATGGCCGTTACGAATTCCGCCCGCCATCTCAATTAATTCGCGGAGCGTGATTCCAAGCGGTGCTTCAAATTGTCCTGGGTTTTTTACATGACCAGAGAGCGAATAGAGCGTGAAGCCCTTGCTCTTCTCAGTTCCCATTGCGGCAAACCATTCGACGCCCTTATCAATAATGGCTGGAACGGAGGCAACAGATTCCACATTATTTACGACCGTTGGACGCGCATATAAACCAGCAATCGCAGGAAACGGTGGGCGAAGTCTGGGTTGTCCGCGGAAACCTTCGAGTGAATCAAGAAGCGCAGTCTCTTCGCCACAAATATAAGCACCAGCTCCCACGTGGAGCACCAGTTCTAAATCAAAGCCTTTGCCAAGAATATTCTTGCCGAGATATCCAGCTTTATATGCCTCATCAATTGCTTGCTGAACGCGTCTAATTACATGCGCAACCTCACCGCGAATATAAATAAAGGCATAGTTAGCACGGATTGCATATGAGCCAATAATGATTCCCTCAATTAAGGAGTGAGGATTTGCCATAAGAAGCGGAGTATCTTTACAAGTTCCGGGTTCTGACTCATCGGCATTAACTACAAAATAATGTTCTTTATTGTCACCTTGCGGGATAAAACCCCACTTCATTCCAGTTGGGAACCCGGCGCCACCGCGACCGCGGAGCCCAGAGTCTTTTACAACTTTGATGACATCATCGGCAGGCATAGCGAGCGCTTTCGCAATTGCCTGATACCCGCCATTGCGTTTATAACCTTGGATGGTGAAGGAATCTTTCTGGTCCCAGAATGCAGAGAGAACTGGCGTCAATTTTGTCATCACTGGCCCTTCGCAATCTTTAGACCAAGCAGCGTCGCTTCACCAGCGGCAACGCCCTCGTTAGCTTTTCCATCATTTACTCCAGCCAAAACTTCGGAGTTGGCTTTCCAGGTTGGCAATTCATTTGGTCCACGTGTTGGTGGAATTGGCTTACCAGCGCGACAAGAATCAACCAGATCCTTTGTTGATTGCACCGTCTGGTTATCGTAAAACTCCCAATTAACCATTACTACTGGCGCATAATCACATGCAGCATTGCATTCAATGTGCTCAACTGAAACTTTTCCGTCGCCAGTCACTTCGTCGTTCTCTACGCCCAGATGCTCTTTAATTGCTTCAAATATCGCATCACCACCCATAACCGCACAGAGGGTATTTGTGCAGATTCCAACGTGATACTCGCCCACTGGTTTGCGCTTATATTGAGTGTAGAAAGTCGCTACTGCATTAACTTCAGCGGTCTCAAGTGAGAGTTTCTCCGCGATTACTTCGATTGATTCCGGAGTTACATATCCATCACGAGCTTGCGCAAGATGCAAGAGCGGCATGATTGCCGAGCGAGATCTTGGATAGCGCTTAATAATAGTTTCAATTAAGGCATCATCTTTACTAGTTAATGGCATCAGCGATCCACATCTCCCATCACTGGGTCGATTGATGCGACGGCTGCTACAACATCTGCGATTAATGATCCTTCACACATCGCTGATGTTGCTTGCAAATTACTAAATGATGGTGTTCTAAAGTGAACTCGATAAGGGCGCGTTCCGCCATCTGAGACTATTTGTGCTGCTAATTCGCCACGTGGTGATTCAACCGGTGCATAAACCTGGCCGGCTGGCACGCGGAAACCTTCAGTAACAATCTTAAAGTGATGAATTAAAGCTTCCATCGACGTTCCCATTATTTGGCGGATGTGCTCAAGTGAATTTCCAAGACCATCACCACCAAGAGAAAGTTGAGCCGGCCAAGCAATTTTCTTATCTGCAACCATTACTGGCGCGCCATTTAATTTATCCAACTTGTCACATGCTTGTTCAATTATCCGAAGAGATTGTTCTAGCTCTTGCATACGGATTAAGAATCTTCCATAAACGTCGCAAGTATCTGTGGTGATTACATCAAACTTGTAATCTTGATAACCGCAATATGGCTCAGTCTTTCTAAGATCCCATGGCATACCAGTTGCGCGTAGTACTGGCCCAGTAACACCTAGAGTGATGCAACCAGCAAGATCTAAGTACCCGACATCTTTGGTTCGCTTTAACCAGATTGAGTTACCAACTAATAACTTCTCATTATCCTTAAAGTTCTTTCGCAAATCTTTAACGAGCTCGCGAATCTTTGTAACGGTATCGCTCGGCAGATTCTGGGCCACGCCGCCTGGGCGGATATATGCCATATTCATGCGAAGGCCCGAAACCATTTCGAAGATATCTAGGACTCGTTCACGCTCGCGGAATGCGAAGAACATCGGAGTGATAGCGCCAAGCTCTAACGCTCCGGTTCCTAATGCAACCATGTGAGATGAAATGCGATTCAACTCCATCATTAATACGCGAATCACTGAAGCGCGTTCTGGGACTTGATCAGTGATATTTAAAAGTTTTTCGGTTGCTAAGCAATATGCAGTTTCATTGAATAATGGCGATAGATAATCCATTCGCGTCACAAACGTGACGCCCTGGGTCCAGGTTCGATATTCGGTGTTCTTCTCTATGCCAGTGTGTAGATAACCGATTCCACAGCGAAGTTCGGTGATGGTCTCGCCTTCAAGTTCCAGCATTAAACGTAGAACGCCATGTGTTGATGGATGTTGTGGACCCATATTGACGACAACGCGCTCTTCTTTCGCGCTTCCAATATCGCGCGCAACATCATCCCAATCACCGCCGGTAACCGAGTAGATGCGACCTTCAGTTGTCTCCCGAGATGATGCAAAAGTACTCATCGATATGACCTCCGATCATCTGGAGCTGGCACAGTTGCTCCGATGTATTCGACCGGAATTCCACCGAGCGGATAATCCTTACGCTGCGGATGGCCGGGCCAATCATCGGGCATCAAGATTCGAGTTAGCGCCGGGTGTCCATCAAAAATAATTCCGAACATGTCAAAAGTTTCGCGCTCATGCCAATTGTTTCCAGCCCAAACTTCAACGAGTGATGGAATATGTGGATCAGTATCTGCAACTGAAACTTCTAATCTAATTCGGCGATTATTTGTCATCGAAAGCAATGGATAAACTGCATGGAGTTCTCGTCCCAAATCTGTTGGGTAGTGAACACCGCTCACGCCGAGACATACTTCAAATCGCAGTTGATCTCGAAGTATTAACGCAACTTCTACCAACTTTTTGCATTTGATATGTAACGTCAATTCGCCGCGATCGACAACTACTCGTTCAATGGCATCGTTAAATTCCGGATAAGCACGCTCTAATTGATCAGCAATATCATCGAAATAAGAGCCATACGGGCGCTGTGACGAATTGGCACTTGCCTGCTGACGTTCCAGTCCGCCGTAACCAGAGGTATCGCCAGTTCCAGCGACGCCGAACATTCCTTTTTCGCTCATTACTCACCCTTACCTTGGAAGACTGGGATCTGATGAGTTGGAAGTGAAGCTAGCGCTGCTTTTTCAACTTCTGTAATAACTTTTTTACGATTTACACCTAACTTCGTATCTTTAATCTGTTCGTGCAATTTAAGAATTGCATCTAACAACATCTCAGGTCTTGGTGGACATCCAGGAAGATAGATATCTACTGGGATGATGTGATCAACGCCTTGCACAATCGCATAATTGTTAAACATGCCGCCTGAGGAAGCGCAGGCTCCCATTGAAAGCACCCACTTCGGTTCAGACATCTGATCGTAAATCTGGCGAACTACTGGCGCCATCTTCTGGGAGACGCGACCAGCGACAATCATTAGATCCGCTTGTCTTGGTGAAGCACGGAAAACTTCCATTCCAAATCGAGATACATCATATTTCTGGGCAGAACCGATCGCCATCATCTCAATCGCGCAGCAAGCTAATCCAAAGGTAGCTGGCCAGAGCGAATTGCTTCGCATATATCCAGCTAGCTTCTCAACCGTCGTTAAAAGAAAACCGGAGGGGAGTTTCTCTTCTAAGCCCATTAATCCCACTCCAATCCACCGCGGCGCCATACATATGTGTATGCAACGAAAACGGTGAGTATGAAGATGATCATTTCAATTAGTCCAAAGAGGGCTAATTCGTCATACGCAACTGCCCATGGATATAAAAAGACGATTTCGATATCGAAAATAATAAATAGCATCGCAGTTAAAAAATATTTAACTGGAAATCTGCCGCCACCCTGAGCTTGAGGACTTGGTTCAATTCCGCATTCATACGCATCTAACTTGGCGCGGTTGTAACGTTTCGGCCCGGCGAGCGCTCCAGCAACTACCGAAAAGATTGCGAATCCGAAGCCAATTGCTCCAATAATGAATATCGGAAAATAGGGATTCATAATCAGGAATCTTAAGCGAGCCCTAGAAAGGGGGCGAAATCAGGAGCCCTTGATACCTGTGTGAACTGCCACAACTCCCCCTGTGAGATTGCTCCATGAGGGGTTTTGCCAGCCACTAGCACTCATTTTTGCCGCTAACGCACCTTGATCTGGCCAGGCACGGATTGATTCGGCTAGATACATATATGCCTCCGGATTTGAAGCGGTCCGCTTTGCAATTTTTGGTAATGACTTCATCAAATAATTCATATAGATCTTCTTAAATATGAAAAAGGTTGGAGTTGAAAATTCGGCTATCACCATCCGACCACCAATTTTCGTGACTCGAAGCGATTCACGAAGCGCTTTCTCATAGTCCTTCGTGTTTCTTAAACCAAATGAAATTGTTGTCACATCGAAAGTGTTATCCGGAAATGGCAGTTTCAAAGCATCGCCCTTTACAAAATTTAAGTATGGTCGTTTTTTCTTTCCTACTGCCAACATTCCTTCAGAGAAATCCATCGCGATTACTTCTGCTCCTGCTTTATGTAGCGGTTCACTTGAAGAGCCAGGGCCCGCGGCAATATCGAGAATTTTCATCCCTGGTCTCGGGGCAATTATCTTTACAACTTTCTTTCGCCAGGCTTTCGTTCTTCCCAAACTCAATAAGTCATTCACGAGATCGTAGCGTCGCGCAACTGCATCAAACATTGAGGCTACCGCCTCGGGATCTTTTCCTAAATCTGCTCGACTCACGAGGTCATCATCTCGGGCGGTACGCTTGCTCCACAACTCGAGACGAAGGCTGGCAATGCATATTTCAATCATCACCGAATTACTTGGTGAGCATCCACAGCTACTTGAAATCAACGCACCTGAATATGGTCAGGAATTCACATCTTGGGTACGCGGTGGCGATGGACTTGTTGGTCTCGGCGTTTTCAAAAGACATGTCGTAACCGGCTCTAACCGATTTGCGGATGCGCAACGCTGGTGGCGTAATGAAATCAACTCATTAGAAATCCATAACAATGTTCACAGCACTGGAACCGGGCCGGTACTTTTCACATCATTCTCTTTTGATCCATCCGAAGAGTCAGTGCTACTTATCCCAGAGGTGGTTATTGGCAGACGAAACGGCCGAGCTTGGATTACCTGGATCGGCGCTAAACCTCAACCGGCATTACATAGCCTCACAACAAAATCAGCGCCGCTTAACCTAAATTGGAGTGGTAGTAATGGTGATGTCTGGCAAGAACGGGTGGCTCGCGCCGTCTCCAAAATAAAAGAAGGAGAGCTCGAAAAAGTTGTTTTAGCTCGGTTTGCGACTGCAACGAGTGGTCAACAGTTTCAAACTCGTAATCTGCTTCGCGAATTAGCTCATGAATATCCTTCAACTTGGATCTATTCCAATTCCGGATTAGTAGGTGCCACCCCTGAATTACTTGTTCGCCTAAGTAAATCTCTCGTGACTTCACGAATCCTCGCTGGAACAATTCGTAAAACCGGTGATGATGAACGCGATCTAGCGTTAGCTGGTTCTCTTGCAAGATCATCTAAAGATTTAGAAGAGCACGAGTACGCGGTTCGCTCTGTTGCTGATGCCCTAACACCACTCTGCTCCTCGATGAACGTTCCCGAATCACCATTTGTTCTACATCTCTCGAACGTAATGCACTTAGCAACCGATGTAACTGGAGTGCTTAATGACAGCGCCAGCCCAATTGACATCTTCGATCTCGTTTCGCGATTACATCCAACCGCTGCGGTTTGTGGCACACCAACTGAACTTGCGAAGCGAACTATCGATGAGATCGAAGGAGTTTCCCGCGGTCGTTACGCTGGACCAATTGGTTGGATCGATGCACATGGAGATGGTGAACTAGGAATCGCACTTCGTTGTGGCCAGATCTCAGAAGATCAAAAATCTATTCGCATCTACGCCGGTTGCGGAATCTTGGCTGGTTCTGACCCGGAGCGTGAATATGCCGAGTCGCAGGCCAAGTTATTACCGATGCGCACCGCTTTAGAGAGACATTGAGTATTTCGCATTAACTTCTTTTAAAGCCTCAGCATTTTCTTCTCGACTTGGCATTCTGGCGATAATTACATGATTCTTTGGATGTATTCTTTTCAGAGCGATTTGCAGCTCTTTAGTGTTTGTTACAACTTCATTAGAAATTCCAAATCCACTAACGATTTTCGCTAGATCTTGATTATGGGGCGTCCCGAATAACTTTTCGAATCCTGGAACGCCACGTTGTGGCAACGTTGAGAAGATTCCTCCGCCATTGTTATCTACTACCAAGATGGTTAGCGCATCATCAGTCGGATTAGCTAGCGCTGAGATATCGTGGAGAAATGCGAGATCGCCCAGGATGGCAAAAGTTTCATCATGGTGACTAGCTATTCCTAAGGCGGTTGAAATATTTCCATCTATTCCAGCTAGTCCTCGATTAGCGTAGGTAACGAGATCAGCTCGCGGCGTTGCAAAAACCTCGAGATCGCGAATGGGACGAGATGAGGCGATAAATAGTGCAGTGTCATTCTCTAAATCAGCGGCAACGATTGATGCGAGCGCGCCCTCTGACCAACTTGGATAATCAGCAAGGGCTGCTTTTGCTTTGCTCTCAAAATCTGACCAGAGTTTCCACCAGTTATCGTCTCGATTAGAATTTGTGGTTTTAGGAATCGAGTGGAGAATTTCATCAGCACTTCTCTCGGTATCGATATGCGAAGTTCTTGGATCAATGACTATGACGCGCGCTGCGTTGTCAATATAGGAGTTAATATTTCTAGAAAGAGTAGTCCTACCGATAACAATTACCAGTTCTGGGGAGAGGGCAGTTCTTGCTTTCTCACTCGAAAGAATTATTGATGCATGCGCGAGCGCATCTTTAAATCGAAGCGGATCTTCCGCAATCATTGGCGCATTTAGGCTTCTCGCTAAGTTCTCAATCTCTGATTCGGCAAATCCAGCTCGATCATGACCGACAATTACTATGTTTCGACTCGTTCCACATTTTAGTTCAGAGTGTGGCAAGGGAACTGGTTTTAGATTGACCGGAGAAATCCCAAAGAGCCAATCTTTTGAATCATTAGGTAGCAGCGGTTCATCAAACTGTAAGTTGATATGTACGGGTCCAGTTGCAGAGAGAATCTCTCTTAAATCAATTGGCACTGCGCTATCAATAGAGTTTCGAACAAAGCCATTAAAAATATCGTTTTGCTCGGTTGTTTGATTAGAGCCAGTTTTTCGTAACCGTGTTGGCCGATCAGCTGTCAGCAGTAACAGATTTACATTGCTGTGATGAGCCTCTAAAACGGCGGGAAAGAAATTTGCGACAGCCGTGCCACTTGTGCAGACGACGGGAACACAATTTCCAGTTACTTTCGAAATGCCCAGTGCAAAAAAAGCAGCGCCGCGCTCATCAATGCGAACATGTAAATGAATCAAGCCTCGCTCTTCGGCTTGATGAAGCGCAATCGAAAGTGGTGCATTTCTAGAGCCAGGAGATAGAACAACATCTTCGACTCCGAGTTCGATTAATTGGCGCACCGTATTTCGAGCAAGATTTGTAGAAATACTCATGGCGCCACCTCCCAGACTCGAGTAATTCGCTGGCGCCACCACTCTAATCTCCCTTTGGAGACTGTGAATCTCGTCAACCTATCTTCATCAATCTCTGGCTTAGCAACTCTTATGTTGCCGCCGCTAATCTCATGTTGCGCAATATCTTCGGCAAATAGCTTTCCAGTCGCCAAGCCACAGGCATAAGAAATATCTGGAAGCGCTGCAGCAAGCGTAAGCCCGTGGGTGATCCCAACTGCAGATTCAAGAGCGCTAGATACGACAAGCGGAAGTTTGTGACGCTCTCCAATCTCTAGAGATTTTGCGATTCCTCCTAAAGGCGCCACCTTCAAAATCAATATATCTGCGGCATCCTTTAAATTGAGATCTAGTGGCGCGTTACTTTTCCGCAACGCTTCATCAACGGCGATCTTTACATTGATTTCGAGTTCTGCTCTTAGCTCTCTTAATTCATCAATAGTTGCGACGGGTTGCTCGACATACTCCAAGTTTCCAGCTACTTGATCACAAATAGCTCGAATATTATGGATCGCATCGGGAACGGTCCATAAACCATTCACATCTATCCGCAGCTTTGCGCTTGGTGAGTATTTGCTTACCCGAGCCAACCTCACTAAATCACTCTGTAAGTTTCTACCAACTTTTACTTTGAATACTTTTGCGCCATCGTATGACTCAACTAATTCCGCTATTTCTTGTTCATTCTCGCTATCTGGAATCGTCCCATTTATCGGTATTTCACTGCGTATTACTTGAAAACTCTTGGTGGCTGTTTCAATCGCACTATCTAGCCATTTCTTAGATTCTTGATCGTTATATTCAGTAAATGGCGAGAACTCTGCCCAACCATTCTTACCTTGAAATAACGCAACTTCTCTCTTAGTTAAGCCTTGGAATTTACTTCGTAGTGGTAATTCAATAACTCGAAGTGAGGTTAGAACTTCCTCAAGTTGCATTTCACGGACGCTTTGGGAATTTGCCGAAATCTGGTGATCGCTTCTCTTTAAAAGCATCGCGTCCTTCTTGACC
>Ga0163212_1000089_pt1 | contig 36111 bp, 35 predicted proteins | sample Malawi_45m_30L_FD_113532 | JGI IMG/M metagenome (GOLD analysis project Ga0163212, IMG submission 113532) | Freshwater microbial communities from Lake Malawi, Central Region, Malawi to study Microbial Dark Matter (Phase II) - Malawi_45m_30L | ecosystem: Environmental > Aquatic > Freshwater > Lake...
AACGCCACGGTGACTACGTGGCCGCCGATCGATCCGGAAACGACGTCGCGGCCGGCGGAATGGCGTGAGTGGGGCATGTCGATGGCGTGGCTGACGGCCTCGAGCTTCTCGGGCATAGCCGATAGAATCACAATCACGATAATTTTACATAATATACATTATGCGCACTGAATATCATGCGCGTTGATCACCCGCAACCACCATCTCTGCGGTGGACGTCGGACGCGTCACGGTGAGCGACGATAGTTAAGGATCGAGCCCCATCGATGCGCGGAACTCCACCGTGCCTGAGGCGCAGCTGCAGGGACGCGTGTAACGAATATCGACGATACCCGCCTTCCCGTCGACGCCTGTGGTCGCCACACCGAATGTCGAAGCAGCCACGTTACGCACCTTGATTTCGACCAACACATTCATGTGGCGACCGTCCGCGGCTGTCTGCGTCACGCCTCTACTGTTATCGGTGGCGACGACACCCGTCTGATTCGACACCGCGTTGATCGCGCTGATAGCCGCTGCACGCCGTAGCGCATCTGTCGCGCACGCATCAGCAGACACCTGGACGACCGTGCCCTTGATGGTGAACGTGCCGGACGGACCGACACCACCGCGGCCGCTGCCGCCATGGTGATTCCCGTGCGGATCATGTCCATGATGAATATGCCCGCGCCGATGATGACCGCCGTGTCCCTGCGGACCAAAGGGACCGCGACCCCGCCAATCGCCGCCGTCGTGATGATCACCATTGCTCCCGCCCCCGCCTTAGCCTGCTGCGCCGCAGCCGCTTCGATAGCCGGTCGAGACGCCGACGAGAACATTGCGGTCGGCGTGAGCCTCAAGCACGGCATTCATGGCGGCAACAAGCGTCTTGGCATTGGGCACGAACGTCCCGAGATCAAATACAGTACCGCGCACGTTCACCGTCTGCGCGACGGCGGCCGTGCTGATCGTGATCTGCACGTTATTGGCCACGACGCCGGGAACCGTAGTTGGCGGATAATCGCATTTGGTCGCTGCGGTCTACGCCGCGCCCGCCGCCGACGTTCCTAGTGACGTAGTGGTTGTCGATGTTTCGGTCATCACCAGATCGGACGATGCAGGCACAACGACCGTCGAGCCGGTGCTGCTCGTTTGATAACTGACGAAACCCAAACTGCCGTCGAGCGGACGGGAGTCGGTTGCCTGCGCCTGCTGTCCGACCCGTGAGACGTCTCACCGCACGGTATCCAGTTCGACTTGCAGACGAGCGCACCCCTCTTTGTTGGTCACAGGGTCTGCCGCCTTGTCGATCAATATTTGAATTCTTCGTAGTGATGCGGCGATGGCATCAAGCCCCTGGTCAGCGACCTGCGACAGCGATGCAACACACGAAAAATCACTGGCGTTTTTGCTGATCCCGCACGCCTAAGTGGCCGAGGTTTTATCGGTCGACATCGCCTTGGCTTCTTGGGCCCGGCGCAGCTTACGCGCGATATCGTCCGCACGCGGCGCCGCCACTTCCTGCAGTGCCGCACCCCCGGGCACCGCCAGGCTCTGGATTGCGTCGGGGCTCAATGCGATGGGATTGGTCATAGGCGCGTCTGGCGATGGAAAGCGCGCCGACTATCGACACTACGGACCTGCCTGAACAGGGTAACCGTGTGATGTGCGAACAGTGACGGCCGTCACAGTTTTCAGGGCACGTCAGGAGGCGCATATCGCTGCTGGAGATCGCGTAGACTCGTTGCACTTGGCGCTGCCCGCCAGGAGTCACCTTTGCGCCTGCTTGCCTACAATATCCGCTACGCCACCGGGACCGGACCAGCCTTCCATCTGCCGTTGCCAGGGGCGGGTTACTTGCGCAGCAGCCGTCGCGTGCTCGATGACATCACGCATTTCATTCGTCGCGAGGATCCCGATCTTGTCGGGCTGATCGAGGTCGACACCGGCTCGGTGCGCAGCGGTCTGATGAACCAAGCCGAGTACATTGCCCAGCACCTCGGGCATTACACCGCTTACGAGTGCAAGTACGGCGCGGCATCGATCAACAACCAATTGCCAATCGTACGCAAGCAAGGCAACGCGATTCTCGCAGCGCCCCGCGTGACCAACGAGCGCTTCCATTACTTTCCGACGGGCATCAAGCGCCTGATCATCGAGATGGAGCTCGATGAGGTCTGCATTTTCCTGGTGCACTTGTCGATTAAATATCGGCATCGTCAGGAACAGCTGCGCCACCTGCACGATCTGATCCTCACCACCCGGAAGCCGGTGGTCGTCGCCGGTGACTTCAATACCTTTTCGGGCACCAACGAGCTGTTCTTGTTCATGCGCGCGACGGGTCTGCGCAGCGCAAATACTTTAGGCATGCCGTCTTTTCCGGCGCGTATTCCACGTGTGGAGCTCGACTTCGTGCTGGTGAGTCGTGAAATCGAGGTGCTCGATTTCCGCATTCCCAACGTCCGCTATTCCGATCACCGGCCCATCGTCTGTGATTTTCGAGTGTTATCCTCCGCCGAGATCGATGCCTATGAGCGACACCCCACCCCGCTCCTGGCATGAGGAGCGCGATGCCGATCGCATCGTCTGGTTGACGCTCGATAAGCCGCAATCCTCGGTCAATACCCTGTCATCGCCGGTTCTCGAGGAACTCGGCGCTCTCGTCACGAAGCTGGCCGTAGACCCACCTCGCGGTGTCGTTGTACAGTCGGGCAAGGCGACGGGGTTCGTGCTCGGCGCCGACGTCAAAGAATTTACCACACTGCGCTCGATCGACGAGGCGCGTGCGCTAGTGCTGCGCGGTCATCGGGTGCTCGCCGCCCTCGAACAACTCCCCTGCCCGACCGTAACGCTTATCGAGGGCTTCGCGCTCGGCGGCGGGCTCGAGCTCGCGTTGGCGTGCACGTATCGCGTAGCACTCGATGACGAGCGCTTGTCGCTCGGTCTGCCGGAAGTGTTGCTCGGCATCCACCCCGGTTTCGGCGGCACGGTGCGCTTGGTGCGTACGATCGGCGCAGGCGCCGCACTCGACATGATGCTCACCGGCCGAAATATCAAGGGCACGAAGATCCACACGCTGGGCCTCGTCGATCGCCTCGAGACAACGCCCACAGCTTGCCGCGACGCCGCACGCGAGCTCATCCGAAGAAATCCTGGCGCACGACGTCCCTCACTGATGCAGCGCGCTTTGTCGTGGCCACTCGTGAGGCCCTTGGTACGTCGCCAACTGCGTGCGCAGATAACGCCCAAAGTCCGTGAAGATCATTACCCCTCGCCATACGCCATCATCGATCTTTGGAGTAAGTATGGTGCCACGGGTGCTCGCGCCTACCAAGCTGAAGTCGACTCGATTGCTGCCCTTGCAGGGACCCGTACCGCCCAAAATTTGATTCGTACGTTCATGCTGCAAGATTCGCTCAAGTCGCAAGGCAAGCGGTCCGTCGAGTCGCCGCAGCGCGTACATGTGATTGGCGCCGGCATCATGGGCGCCGATATCGCTGCGTGCTGTGCACTGCGTGGGCTTGAGGTAACGCTGCAAGATCGTGAACAGCGGTTCATCGATGCCGCATTACTGCGTGTGTCAGCCCTGTTCGTAAAGCGGATTCGCCACCCCGAGAAGCGAGCTGCGGCGCTCGCGAGGCTGCGCGGCGATCTAGCCGGCGTAGGCGTTGCCGAAGCGGATGTAATCATCGAAGCGATCATCGAAAACAAGGACGCCAAGCAGCAGTTGTACGCCACGCTAGAACCCCGAATGCGGACGCGGACGATTCTGGCGACCAACACGTCCTCGATCCGGCTCGAGGAGCTGGCGCAAAACCTTCACGATCCGTCGCGACTCGTCGGCCTACATTTTTTCAATCCGGTGGCGCAGATGCCGCTGGTCGAGGTCGTACACGCATCCGCGACTTCTGCGGAGTCAATCGCCAAGGCGATTGCGCTCGCGCGCAAGATCGATAAGCTACCCTTGCCTTGTCGCAGCTCGCCGGGCTTTGTGGTCAATCGCGTGCTAGCGCCCTATATGCAAGAGGCGATACATGCGGCGACCGACGGGTTCAGTTTTGACGCTATCGATCGCGCCGCCACCGACTATGGCATGCCGGTGGGTCCAATCGAACTCTCAGATATGGTCGGGCTCGATGTTTGCCGGCATGTCGCCGCCATCGTCGGCCCGGCCCTCGGCAAACCGGTACCGGATTTGAGCGTACTCGATGAAAAGATTTCGGCAGGCCAGCTCGGTCGCAAGACCGGCGCGGGTTTTTATCGCTGGGAGGACGGCAAGGCGGTACGTAACGCTTCGACCCGCGCGCCCTATCTACCTTCGCTCGCGTTGCCGAGCGCAGATCTCGCCAAAGATTTACAGGATAGACTGATGCTGATCTTTCTCAACGAATGCGTTGCAGTCTGGCGCGAAGGTCTGGTCGAGTCGGCGGACATGGTCGACGCCGGCGTGATTTTCGGCTCCGGATTCGCGCCATTTCGCGGCGGTCCCTTGAACGATGCACGCCAGCGCGGTGTTACGGCCTGCGAACAAAGATTGCGTGAGTTGACGGCGCGTAACGGGTCGCGGTTCACGCCGGACGCCGGGTGGTCGCAGTTGCGGTGATTCGCCACAACAGTCGCTCGAGTGCGAGCGGCTTGCTCACTGGGGTATCGGTCCACTGGCGAGCCTCGCGCAAATCTTCGAGGGCAGCAAACAGCGGCTCCGCAGCGCCCGGCCCGGATGCGGCCCAGTGACGAACTCGCTCGACCAGCCAAGTCTCGATGCAAGCGAGGCGTAGTGCGTAGTCCTCCTTGCCCCAAAACTCGGCGGTTTCAACCGGATCGAGCGCGCCGCGCAGCGCCTGCTCCAGTGCGTTCAGTGTCTCGCGACGCAAGTCGATGAGCGCACTGGTGTCGGCCCGCAGCGCATCGATGGGTTTAGGTCCGAGCACGCTGAGTACCGAATCCCAGTCAATGCTGCGATCGTCTGCGGCGCGCAACCACGCGGCGAGCGGCGGATTGCGCGGCAGCGGGATCATCAGGCGGGTGCAGCGGCTGATGACGGTAATCGGCAAGCGTGACGGCTCGCCGGTGACCAGAATCAGCAGCGCCGAACCTGCGGGTTCCTCCAAAGTTTTGAGGAGTGCATTGGCTGCGTTACGGTTGAGCCTGTCGGCGGGTGAGACGATCGCAACCTTACGACCGCCGCCGTGGCTCGTCAGTGCGAGCTCGGCGGCGAGCTCACGCACTTGATCGATGCGGATTTCTTTTGACTCCTCGATAGGTTGCAGACGCAGTAGATCAGGTTGCTCACCGGCGAGCACGCGGTGACACACGATACAACTACCGCAGGGTCGGTGCTCAGTGCTCGCCGCACAAAACAAGCGCGCCGCCAGCCAATAGGCGAGCCACTCGCCGCCGAGCCCAGGGGCCACTTGAATGAGCAAGGCGTGTCCGAGTCGATCGCTACGCACGGCCTCGGTCAGCGCTGTTTGCAGGGGCACTAGCCACGGCAACTGCGTATCAAGTGGCGGCAGCACGCTGCGGTTACTCGCAGCGTCGCTCACACCTCCGACCCGCGAAATTCCAACCTCCGCATTACTGCGATAGCTGCCGCACAGACCTCGCTGGGGCTACGCGTGGCGTCGAGCACCCAGCAACGCCGCGGCTCGCGCCGCGCGATCTCGAGATAGCCTAAGCGCACCCGCTCAAAGAATTGATGGGCCTCGGTCTCGAACCGATCGACCACGGCCTCCCCGGCGACCAGCCGGCGCTGTCGCGCGCGCTCGAGCCCCATCTCAACCGGCAGATCGAGCAATAGCGTAAGGTCGGGTTCGAGTCCGCGGTGCACAGTGCTCACCAGCGACTCAATAAATTGCGCATCGATCCCGCGTCCGGCGCCTTGATACGCCCGAGTCGCATCGGTGAAACGATCGCAGAGAACCCACTCGCTCCGTGCGAGTGCCGGTCGCACGAGATTTTCAAGATGAATCGCGCGGGCTGCAAACATCAACAGGGTTTCGGTCTCGGGCGAGACGCGCTCCTCACCCCGCTCGAGCACTACTCGACGAATTTTTTCCGCGAGCGGCGTACCGCCGGGTTCGCGAGTGCTGCGCACCACGATGCCGGCGGTTGTCAGCTCTCGCGCCAGGGCGGCGGTAACCGTGGATTTACCAGCACCTTCAATTCCCTCCAGCGTGATAAAACGACCGCGAGCGAGTGAGCTCATGTCGGAGGCTCCGCCACGCCGCGTTGGCGCTCGAGCAGTTGTCGGACCGCCTTGCGGTGTTCCTCATAAGTTTTCGAAAACGTATGCGAGCCATCTGCTCGCCCCGTCGCCACAAAGAAAAGCTCGCCTGACTCGAGCGGACGCGTGGCGGCACGCAGTGCTTCATCGCCCGGCAGAGCGATCGGTGTCGGTGGTAAGCCTATGCGCGTGTAAGAGTTGTATGGCGTGTCCGTGTCGAGATCGCGCGAGCGAATATCGCCGTCATAACGCTCGCCGAGCCCATAGATCACGGTGGGGTCGGACTGCAGACGCATACCGCGATGCAGTCGTTGCACGAACACACCAGCCACGCGCGGACGTTCATCGCTCAACGACGATTCCTTCTCGATGATCGAGGCCAGCGCGAGCGCCTCATCGATACTGGAGAACGGCAGATTTGGAGCGCGAACCGCCCATGCTGCTTGCAGCCGCTCACGTAGCTGCGTATGCGCCAGTTGCAAAATATCGATATCGGCCGTGCCCCATGCAAAGCGGTAAGTATCGGGAAAAAACCGACCTTCGGGATGTACGCCGGGATCGCCGAGTCGGCGCATCAGCTCGGCATCGGCCACGCCTTGCAAGGTTTGTCGCACGCCGGGGTGCGTGGCGAGCGCGCGTCGCAGATCGGCATAGCGTGTACCCTCGATGACCGTCAGGGCCTCGAGCATCACGCGACCTTCATCGAGTTGCCGCAGAATGTCGACGGCTGAGGCACCGGCCGAAATCTCGTAGCGGCCCGCCTTTACGCGTGGCGCGCGCTCAAGGGCGCGCGCCCACCATTCGACGAGGCGCGGATTTTCCAAAGCCCCCTGCGCCGCCAAATCATTGAGCACGCTGCGCAGCGTCTCGCCGCGCACGATCTCGATTTGCACGGCCTCGAGGTGCGGACCCGGCGCCGTGGCCTTGGCGCCCAGCCAATAAAAGCCAAGCCCTCCGCCGACGCCGGCGAGCAACACCACGAACAGCAGGGAGCGAGGGATGCGCACGGCTCAGAGTCTAAACCGTCAGGCGCGATCGAGGGGCCGACGACCCTCAGCCGTTGAAGCGCCGGAAGACGAGCGTGCCGTTGGTACCACCAAACCCGAAGCTGTTGGATACCGCAACGTCAATCGGCATCGGCCGCGCTGCGTTTGGCACGTAATCGAGATCGCATTCGGGATCGGGGTGCTGCAAGTTGATGGTTGGCGGTGCCACCTGATCACGGATGGCGAGCACCGAGAGTATGGCCTCGACCACGCCTGCGGCGCCGAGCAGGTGCCCGGTCATTGACTTGGTCGAACTTACCGCGAGGCGGCGCGCATGCTCGCCGAACGTCTGTTTGATCGCCACGGTTTCGGCGCGATCACCGAGCATGGTCGAGGTGGCGTGCGCGTTCAGATATTGCACTGCCGAGGGATCGAGCCGCGCATCACGCAGCGCGTTACGCATTGCGAGGTGTGCGCCCGCGCCATCCGCCGGCGGCGCGGTGATGTGATACGCATCACCGCTCATGCCAAAGCCGATCAACTCGGCGAAGATGTTCGCGCCGCGGGCCCGTGCGTGCTCGAGCTCTTCGAGGATGACGGCGCCGCCGCCATCGGCGGCAACAAACCCATCGCGATCACGATCCCAGGGCCGCGAGGCCTCGGTCGGGCTGTCGTTCCGCTGCGAGAGCGCCTTGGCTTGCGAGAAACCGCCAAGGCCGAGCCGTGTGGTCGACATCTCGCCCCCGCCCGCCACGATGACATCCGCATCACCATACTGGATCGCTCGAAACCCGAGCCCAATCGCGTGAGTCGAGGTGGTACAGGCTGTGACCACGCCGAGATTTGGCCCCTTGAGGCCATAGCGAATCGACAGGTGCCCCGAGATCATGTTGATGATCGAGGCCGGAATAAAGAACGGCGAAATCTTGCGCGGGCCGTTGGCGGCGAGAAAAGCGTCGTGCTCGGACTCGATGGTCGCCAGACCGCCGATGCCAGCCCCCGTCACGACACCGCAACGTTCGGCATCGTGTTTGCTGAAGTCTATCCCCGAATGGGTCACGGCCTGAATGCCCGCGGCCATGCCGTACTGCATGAATTCATCCATGCGACGGGCTTCTTTGGGTGTGATGTAGTCGCCCACCGTGAACCCGCGTACGGCACCCCCAATGCGGGTGGCGAAGGCGCCGGTGTCGAAACGAGTAATGAGGCCGATGCCGCTCTCGCCGCGCAGCACAGTATCCCATGCACTCGCCACGGTGCTGCCGATCGGAGAGATGATACCGAGACCAGTGACGACAACTCGACGCTTGCTCACGGGGGCCTCACGCGTTGCAGAGCGGACAACGCAAACGACCGGAGCCGGATCGTGGCCAGCCCCGAGGGAATCACGCTACGAACGGCTTAGCCCTTGCGGCGGGCCGTCACGTAATCGATCGCTTGCTGAACAGTGGTGATCTTTTCTGCGTCTTCGTCGGGTATCTCGGTCTCGAATTCTTCTTCGAGAGCCATCACGAGTTCGACGGTATCAAGCGAGTCGGCACCGAGATCGTCGACGAACGATGCGGTATTGGTCACTTGCTCCAACTTGACGCTAAGTTGTTCGGCGACGATGGCTTTGACTTGCTGTTCGACAGTGCTCATCTGTGTAGTGTCCTCTTAACGACCTGTAACACCGATACCCACTCTGGAGCTCCGGGCGCCGAATTGTAGGCCAAGCAGGCTGCGCTTGCCATGACTTAGGGGTTAAGCCCCTGTTTTGTATGGTAAAGCCAACGTCGTACCCCAAATCCAACAGAATCCACTGGCCGAGTGCCCTCCCGTCGCCTCAGCCGAGGTACATCCCGCCATTAACGTGAAGCGTGTGGCCGGTGACATAGGCGCCCGATGGAGCCGCGAGAAAAAGCACTGCCGCGGCAATGTCGGCCGGATCACCAAGGCGGCCGAGCGGAATACCCCCCGCAAGCGCCGTACGCTGCGCCCCATCGAGGGCGCGGGTCATGTCGGTGTCGATGAAGCCGGGCGCGACCGCGTTCACGGTGATGTTACGACTCGCGACCTCGCGGGCAAGCGAGCGGGTGAGGCCAATGATGCCGGCCTTCGCAGCCGCGTAGTTGGTCTGCCCCGGGTTGCCGAGCGAGCCGACCACCGAGGTGATGTTGATGATGCGACCAAAGCGGGCTTTCATCATGTGCCGCAGGCAGCTGCGACTCAGGGCGAATACCGAGGTGAGGTCGGTCGCGATCACCTGATCCCACTCCTCGGGCTTCATGCGGACCAGCAAGTTGTCTCGGGTGATCCCCGCGTTGTTGACCAGAATGCCGGGCTGTTCCCCCCTCGCCTCGAGCTCTTCGAGCAGGGCTGCGACCGAGGCGGCTGAGCTGACATCGAGCACGGCACCCCGACTGCCGGCCGCCAGCCCGCCAAGATGCGTGCTGATAGCGGTAGCGCCAGCTTTGCTGGTCGCCGTGCCAACCACGCGGGCGCCAGCCTTGGCGAGTGACTCGGCGATCGCACGGCCGATGCCCCGGGTCGCGCCCGTTACCAGCGCCTTTTGACCCGTGAGATCGTAGCTGACTGACATGGGCTACTCCGCGACCGCCGCAAACGCTTTATCGAGACTCGCAGAATCTTCGAGCGCGAAGCAAGCGAGCTCGGGCGACTTGTCGATACGGCGGTTGAGGCCGCTCAGCACGTTGCCCGGACCACACTCAATGAGGCGAGTGACACCGAGCCCGATCAGCGCTTGTACTGTGGCGACCCAACGAACCGGGCTGGCAAGTTGCCGATAGAGCAAGTCGCTAATGGCGGTCGGATCGCGATATTCACGCGCATCCACGGAACTCAAAAATCGGCTCTGCGGGCTCGCGAGCGTGATGCGATGCAGACGCTCGCGCAGACGTTCGGCGGCGGGTTTCATGAGGCTGCTGTGACAGGGCACGCTAATAGGTAAAGGCAGTGTCCGCTTCGCACCGCGCGCCTTGGCTGTCTCGACGAGACGCTGCAGCGCGCTCGCATGTCCCGCGGCCACCACCTGTTCCGGGGCATTGAAATTAACCGCCTCGACAACTTCGCCTTGCGCGGCCTCGGCGCAGGCCGCTTCCATGTCGGCATCGGAGAGTCCGAGCACGGCCGCCATGCCCCCTTGCCCAGCAGGCAGAGCATCGCGCATCACTTCGCCCCGAAAGCGCACCAGCGCGACCGCTTGCTCGAATTCGAGCACGCCCGCGGCCACAAGCGCGGTGAACTCGCCGAGGCTATGACCTGCGACCCACTGCGGTAGAGCACCGCCGCGGTTCCGCCAGACGCGCCAGGTGGCAACCCCCGCGACCAACATCACCGGTTGTGTGATCTCGGTGAGCGAGAGCGACTCGGTAGGACCCTCCTGCGCAAGTTTCCATAGATCGAAGCCGAGAACCGCCGAAGCGGCGTCGAAAGTCTCGCGCACCACGCCGTCCGCAGCGGCGAGCTCCGCCATCATGCCGACCGATTGCGATCCTTGACCCGGAAAGACGAAGGCTGCGGACATCGATCAGTGCTCCCCCTATCGAGCCAGCATTATACGGCGCCGGTAACGCCCTTCGGTCGCCAGCATCCAACGCGGGGCCATCATGTCGCTTTGTTATGATCGAGCGCATCAGCCCGAGGATGCAGCGTGCGCAAGCAATCAAGTGGTTTTACCTTGATCGAGATCATGGTCGTGGTGGTGATCTTAAGCTTACTCGCTGCCTTCATCGTGCCGCGGGTGATGGATCGGGTGGATGAGGCGCGCGTCACGAAGGTACGCGCCGATCTGCAGGCCATCGAAACAGCGCTCGCCATGTATCGGCTCGACACCGCGCGCCTGCCAACGACGGCACAAGGCCTCGCGGCACTCGCGCAAAAACCCGATGACCCCACGGTGCGCAACTGGCGCAGCGGCGGCTACATGGCCCGCCTGTCGCGCGATCCTTGGGGCAGCGAATACCGTTATCGACAACCCGGGACACGCGGACCCGGTTTCGATCTTTATTCGCTAGGTCCCGACGGTCTCGAGGGCAGTCCGGACACCGATGAAGACAACATCGGTAATTGGTCGCTAGGCAATTGAAGACTCGGGGTTTCACCCTAATAGAAGTCCTCGTGGTGGTGACGATCATCGCCATCGTCACCGGAGCCGCACTGCTCTCCCTGGGTCTGATCGGCGGGCAAAGTGGTTCTGCGCGCGATCTCGAACGCCTGCAGTCGCTGCTGCTCGATGCGCGCGACCGTGCCGAGCTCGAAAATCGGGCCTATGGCGTGCGCCTGCTCGCCGACGGCTATGAGTTTCTGGTTTTCGATACGGCTACCGGCCGCTGGCTGCCGATAGTCGATCGCGTCTTCGGTGGCGCGCGTTGGGCGAACCCGCTGGAGCTCGAACTCGATGTCGAGGGCAGACGCGTGCTGCTGCGTCGAGAGCCGGAGCGCGATCTCTCGTCCGCGCCCGATTTCGGAGTCGATGCAGCCGGCGAATTCACCGCCTTCGAGTTGCGGGGCACCGTAGGCTCGCCGCCGCGAGTTTGGCGGCTGGCGCCCGACAATGAGGGGGAACTGCAACTGCGTGAGCTCGAGGCAGGCCGCGAGGTGCGCCGATGATCGCGCCCATCGGACTCACACGCTTGGCCGGCGTGCGCGGCTTCACGCTGATCGAAGTGCTCGTCTCTTTGGTGATTGTCGCACTCGGTATTGCCGCTGTCATGTCGGCCTTGCTGTCCTCGGCCGATGGCACGGACCGCCTGCGTGAGCGCAGCCTCGCCGAGTGGGTAGCGGCGAACCGCATTCTCGAAACGCGGCTCGCTAAAGATTTCCCGGCACTCGGCAGCAGCGAGGGCAAGGCCACCATGGGCGGGCGTGACTTTCAGTGGCGGCAGCGTATCGAGCGCACCGCCATCGATAGCGTAATCGCCATCGTCGTCGAAGTTCGTGCCGAGGGCGCGCGCGATTGGCTGGTCACGCTGCGTGGTGGACGCAGTGAAAACTTGGTAGTGAGTGGAGATGCGGACGCGCTGTGGGACACCGCCGTCAGGACCCCGCCATGAGACGGCCGAAAGGATTCACGCTGCTCGAGCTCCTGGTGGCGCTATTCGTCGCTGCGGTCATGTTCGCGATCGGCTACGCCGGACTCGCGCAAGTCGCGGCAAACCGCGTGCAAATTTTGCAAGCGCAACGCGATCTCGGCGAATTACAACGAGTGGTGCGTGTGCTCAGCAACGATCTGTCGCAACTCGATCCACGACCCATTCGCGACGAGCTTGGTCGCAGTGTCTCGCCCGCCCTGAGCGCTTCGCCCGGTACGCCCTCGCCGCTGGCGTTTACGCGTAGCGGTCGCGCCGGTGCCTCGGCGCATACGCGCAGCAGCCTGCAGCGCATCGAATATTCTTTGGAGAACGGCGCGGTAGTCCGCATGACTTGGTCTGCGCTCGATCGCGCCCAGGGCACACAAGCCGCCCGCCGCGTGCTGATACGCGGTGTACGCAAGCTGCAGTTTCGCTTTCTCGATGGGCGCGGCGAGTGGACGGACATCTGGCCACAATACCAGCCCACCGAGGGCGCCGCCGCCGGCACCTTGCGCAGTCGTCCGAGGGCGATCGAGTTTACCCTGGAGAGCGAGACACAAGGTGTCATTCGTCGCCTCATCGAGGTGCCGGGATGAGCCGCGCGCGTGGCGTAGCTCTGATGACCGCACTCATCGTCGTGGCGATCGCGACCGCCATCGCGGCGGCGATATTCTTTGACACCGGACTTATGTTACGACGCAGCGAGGGCACTTCGGGACAGGAGCGCGCCCTGTTGCTGGCCGGCGGCGCCGAAGCGCTCGCCGCGCGAATTCTGGGGGAGGAACTCGACACCGGAAATGCGCCTATTCACCCTGGGCAACGCTGGGCAAATCCGCTCGGGCCGATTGAAATCACGGATGCCGGTGTGCTGCAGGGGCAGCTGGTCGATTTGCAGGGCCGATTCAATCTCAACAGTCTTATCGATAAAGACGGGCAGGTCGATCCGATCGCTCTGGAAATCTTCGAGCGCCTGCTGCGAGTACTCGAGCTCGAGCCCGCGTGGGCGTCCAAGCTTGCAGATTGGATCGACGCCGACGACCTGCCGAGCAGCGGGGGCGCAGAAGATGATACCTACACCGCGTTGCGACCGGGCTATCGCCCCCCGAATCGTCCGGTGACTTCGATCACGGAGCTGCTGCTGCTGCCGGGCTTCGACATCGTGCGCTTTGAGCGCTTGGCGCCGCACGTGACGGCCCTACCGCGCGATGCATCGGTCAATCTTTGTACGGCGACGCCCGCCCTGCTCGATGCCCTCGCCGATGAGCGCCAGTGGCTGGGTGCCGAGGACGCCCTCGCCCGCAATCGTGCGCGCGATTGTTTTCCGCGGCGCGATGCATTTAAGGCGACGCTCAGCACCCCGGAGGCCTTCGAGCGGCTGGATCGCGCCCTGGGACTCGGCGAGCGCAGTCGTTATTTTCAGCTACAGACGACGAGTCTCGTTGGCACCACGAGTTTCTCCTTGTACAGTCTGCTGCGCTATGAAACGGCACCCCCCGACCCACCTCGCATGAGAGTGATGCTTCGGAATACGATGCCATAACTGACGCATTCGATGACCCAGACGCTCTACCTTCGTCTCACTGAACTCGCCGCAGACGCGCCTGTCGAGGGACTCCTCGTCGCCGCCGACGGCATTGTCGTCGCCGAAGCGACAACGGGTGCGCTGACCGAGTTCGCGGCACGTTGTCCGGGGGCACGCGTCATCGCGCTGGTCCCCGGGTCCGAGGCGCTCGCGACCACGGCGCGGCTACCAAAAATATCGGCCGCCAAAGTTCGTACAAGCCTTCCCTACGCACTCGAAGAATTTCTCGCCAGTGACCTCGACGCTCAGCACTTTGCGATCGGCCGCGCTGCGGCACGCGCGGCCACGAGCAGCGGCGAGGCCGGGCTCAATGTGCCAGTAATCGTCATGCTCCGGACGCGGCTTGATAGCTGGGTAGATCTCTTGCGAGCGCAGGGGCTGGAGCCCGCTGCGATGCATCTCGAAGATTCCTGCGTCGCGGCCAAACCCGGCGATGTCGTCGGCTGGATGCGCGCGGACGAGCTCTTGTTGCGCAGCCCGAGCGGTGACGCTGTGGTCGGGCGCAGTGACGATCTCGCCGCCGCGCTGCAGCTCTTGCCCACGGATCCGCCGGCCGCCACGCTCGGACTGCAAATTCATGCGACTGCCGATGAACGCGCGCGACACGGTGCCTTGATCGAACATGCTGCTACAGGCTTTTCGCGCGTCAGTTGGCTGGCGTTGCCGAGTTCGCCATTACCGTGGTTGGTGTCGCAGCTCGCCATCGCCGCCCCTATTGATCTTTTGCAGGGCGAGTTCGCGCCGCGCAAATCGGTCGCAATCGGAGTCACGCGTTGGCGGCTTGCCGCAGCACTCGTAGCGGTAATGTTTTTGCTGCATGTTGGCGAGCGTATGTTCGTGTGGCAACGCGATAACACCGCAGCCGCACTGCTCGAGCGCACCTTGTTCGACGCGGTGAAATCAGTGCGGCCCGAGGTTCAATCGCCGAACGACGCCCAGGCTTTGCTGGGTAAGCGTGACAGTAGCGGACGCGCGCTGACAACCGCCCTCGCTGACCTCGCCGCCGCCGGTGCGGCCGCCGACTCCCTCGTACTCGTCGCGGTGGAGGCCGGTAACGTGCGGATCGAGTTCCGAAGCTCGCTGGCCACCGACAATATCGAGAAATCTTTGATAGCAGAGAACTGGCAAGTCCGCAAAGACGCGATGATCGACGGGCGGGTCGTACTCACCTTGAATAGAGCGCGATCGGAGCGTGCTCCGTGACGTCACGCGAGTTAAAAATATCGGCAGTCTGGCAGTCGCTACGCGAGGCGATGGCCCAGCTGTCCGAGAGCGACCAGCGTACAGTGCGCCGCGGCGGCCTGGTCGTTGCCGCTATCTTGATCATCGGCGGCCTGGTGATCGTCAATGATAAAGCGCGCGCCGCCGAGCAACGCCTCGCCGATCGCCAAGCGCAACTGGCTGACCTACCCATGCAGCTCGCTGAGCTGCGCCGCGGTGCACGTATAGGCGCGAGCGCCGAGCTGCCGCTGCTCACCCTTGCGCGCCAAGCGGGTGAGCTCGTCGGCGCGGTGCCCGAGGTCGAGGCCGGTGCTGATGGTTCAGCCAAACTGCAACTCACAGCGGTACCCTTTGATACCATGCTCGAGCTTGTCGCGACTCTCGAAGCCGCGAGAGTAGACATCCGCCGGCTGCGCCTCGATGCTGCCGGCGGCGGTCGGGTGAACGCGGCGCTCGAACTTGCACCTCGCCGCTCGTGAGTCGTCGCCGACTGCTTATCACGCTCGTTGCCAGCGGCGCACTCGTCGGCTTACTCATCTGGCTGCCCGCGCGGGTTTTTGGAGCGATCTTGCCCGCGGGTGTGCAATGCAGCGAGTTGAGCGGCAGCGTCTGGGCGGGCCAATGCGCGGGACTCTCGATCCGCGGCAGTCGCTCGGGTGAGGTGCGTTGGCATTTCTATCGACCGCAGTGGCAACCCTTTATCGCCAATATCGGCTTCGTTTGGACGCCGAGGGGCGGCGCGACGAGTTCGACAAGCGTCGCCGGCGTAATCGCCGCAAGACTCGATGGTCGCTTGGTGCTGCAGATCAACTCGGCGCAACTCTCGCTGCAAGCCTTACGCGACGCCATGCCAGCGGACCTCACACTGGGACCGCTTGCCGCCCTTGCCGGCAAGCTGGAAAGCCACGGCCTGCTGATCGAGCTCGATGAGCGCCGTCAACTCGCCGCGCTGCGCGGAGCTGTCGAGCTGCGCGGCACGCGGCTACTTCGATTCAATACCGCAGTCGGCGACTTTGTTGCCGAGTTTGCCGGAGTGACCGGGCGCATCAAAGATCAGGGCGGGCCGTTGATGCTGGCGGGCGAGGCGCGCCTGACGGAACCCGGCGCCTATGAGGCTACGCTGCGGATTGTCCCAAAGATAACCGGCCTCTTGCCGACACTGCCGGGTGGTACCCCCCTCGAGATCAGCGTCGACGGCCGGCTTTGAGCCCGCCACTGACGGATCGCTGCCGATATTCCTCGAGTAACTCGCCGATGCGTGCGAACACAGTGCGCAGCGTCGCGGCGTCGGGTAGATTAGTGATACGGAAGTGGTTGGTGTACGGCACGTTGAAGCTCACACCGGGCGCCACCAGCACGTGCTTTTGCTCAAGTAACTCGAGCGAAAACGCCTGATCGTCAAAGCTGGGAATCTCGTCGCTCACGCCGATGAAGCCATAGAGCGCGCCCTGCGGAACTCGTGCGATTAACGCCGGGTTGTCGCGGGTGGCTTCAACGATTGCGCGTCGCGACTCGTACAAGCGCCCACCGGGTGCGCAGAGTTCACGAATACTTTGGTAACCACCCAGCGCCGTCTGCACGGCCCACTGCCCGGGCACGTTGCTGCACAGACGCAACGAGGCCAGCAGCTCCATCGCGTTGATGAAATCTTGCGCAGCGCGAAGTTTACCCGAGATGACCGCCCAGCCAACGCGATAGCCACAGGCTCGATAAATCTTTGATAAGCCCGACATGGTGACACAGACGGTATCTTCGATGATCGTCGCCAGCGGTACGAACTCGGCGTCATCATAGGTAATCTGGTCGTAGATCTCGTCGCAAAACAACACGAGTCCACGTCGCTCGGCAAGTTCGACAATGCGCTCGAGGACAGACCGGGGATACACGGCGCCGGTCGGATTATTGGGATTTATCACGACGATCGCCCGGGTTCGTTGCGTCACTAGCGCCGCGATCTCCTCTGGATCGGGCACGAAATTATTCCCCGGATGACAGGGGTAATGCACCGCCCGCCCGCGATTGAGGTTCACGGCCGCAGTCCACAACGGATAGTCGGGGCTCGGTACCAACACCTCATCGCCATCGTCGAGCATGGCGCGTAACGCGAGATCGATCAGCTCCGAGACCCCGTTACCAATAAAAATTTCTTCAACCGAGACGCCCTGCACACCCCGCCCCTGCTGCTGCATCACGATCGCTTCGCGCGCCGGAAAGATACCCTTCTGGTGACAGTAGCCCTCGCTTTCGGAAAAATTTGCGATCATGGCAAGACGCATGGTCTCGGGCGTACGAAATCCGAACAGCGCGGGGTTGCCGATGTTCAGCGAGATGATCTCGTAGCCCTTACGCGAGAGTTCGAGCGCGCGGCGAGCAAGGCCACCACGAATCTCGTAGCGCACATTGCGCAAACTCTCACTGGTACGAACGTTCGATTCGGGCGTCATGGCGGACCCGGTCGGCAACGCCGGCCACACGGCCGACCGGGCCGCGAAGGATATCGGGTCGGACCACGCTGCGGAAGGTTCAGCAAGTTCGTTTCAGCGGCGGCAACCCGAGTGCACCCGGATTCATCGTCCCGGCGGGATCGATGGTGTTTTTGATCGCGCTGACGAATCTTGCCGCCTCTGGCCGCAGCGAATCGAAATAGGGATAAGTTTTACCAAGTTGATTCGACGCCGCACCAAGTTCTGCAAACAGCGCAACCAACTTCCACCGAATTTCGTCCACCAGCGCGCGCGCGGCGGGGTTCGGCGCAGGTTCAGTTAAGCGTGCACGGGCCGCAGGGGTAAGCGCGCGCCCATGAATGGGGAGCCACTCGTCATGCCAGCGCAGCACGGGCTCGAAACTGAAGGCAGTCGTGCCGATCGCAATCAGTAGGTGGGTCATCCAGACGCCGTGTTCACGCATCCGCTCGCGGTAGGGATCGACGACGCGCGCGCTTGCTGCCATGATTTTGGCGGCATCAGAGTGCGCAACTTTTGCGTTCAGGGCGGCCCAACGTTCCCCCTCGGTCCCGAGCACGCCATCGGGCGGCGGAAACAAATTGGCGCGGATCGCCTTCGGAATGGAGTTTGGAACCTCGCGACCGCCGTGCGCTATGCAGGCTTGACGGCAGGCATTAAGGTCAGCGACGAGCGACTCTGCGCTGCGTGCGGCACAGGTCACATGCAAAGAATATGCTTGCTCGGGCAAAAATTTTCTGCCTGTAGTCACGAGTTTGATACCCTCGACGATTCCTTTGAACCAGCCGGCTTCCTGACGCATGACTTTCAGCAGCATGCCCACATCGTCAATCAGACCTTCGGAACGCAAGTTTTTGCGGGTCGACACGGGATCGAATACGTAGGCCTCCTCGGCGGCACCCGTTCGCGCCACCGCCGACAAGGCAGCCCCGGCAGACTCCATGCTGTCGAAGACGAACGATGCGTGTCCGTTACAGGCGGGCATGCGCATGAGCTTGAAGCTGGCCGCGACCTTGACGCCGAAGGCACCCGACTCGTGCGTGAATAACCCGGTGAGATCGGGGCCACAGGTCCGATAGAAAGGTTTGTCGACATTTTTGAAGGCGCGCTGCCCGGTGGCGAGCACGCTGCCATCGGCCAGCACCACCTCGAGACCGAGCACCTGATCGGCGGCGGTACCGTGACGCGCCGTGCCCAAAAATAGCGCGCCGTTCGACAAGCCACCACCAACCGTTGCTTGCGCGCCCGAGAACGTGCCAAAGAATGGCAGTCGCAAACCGAGCGGCGCAAGCGTGTCGTAGATACGCTTCCAGGTCACCCCCGCCTCAACAGTGATGTACATATCTTCGGCATTTACCTCGACGATACGGTTGAGTCGCGAGGTGTCGAGGATCACCGCCTGTTCGTGCACCGGCAAGTAGCCGCCGGTGTAGGAGAGCCCGCCGCCACGACCGATGACGGCGTAACCCGCCTGAGTGGCGGCTGCCACCATTTTAGCGCATCGCGATTTGCTGCGCGGTCGCAGTACAGCAGCCGCAGTCATGCCACGAGAGTAAACGTCGCTCGAGTGCGTGCGTCGCTCTTCGAGATCGAGCACGACCTCATCGGCCTCATAGGCAGCAAAGGCTCGAGCGACAGCGCTGGCCACTGCGTCGACCTCGAAACTCGGTTGTGCAGACATCGGCGACCCCCCCCTGTCGATCAAATCCCACCGACGAGCCAATGATACGCGAACCAACGGGGGCGCTCCCAACACCCTAATCCACACGTGTATTTAGTCTAATTCCAGCCACTGCAGCTGCGCGCAGGGCAGCGCAGCTCGCCACGGCCGAGGGCGCCACGCTGGAATCGCTCTATGCTATGGCCGTATCGGTACTCGTCGCGGCCACGGTATCACGGCGGAGCAGCTATAAGAATCACGTAACCGCACGCCTGCGATAGATGCGTAAACGGCTGCAAATCAACGCCAAGACGCTGCACAAGCAAGACATCGAGGTCAATGTGCCGCGGTGTGGAACCAGCCTCGCTGCCAAGGCCCCGGCAGATCTATGGCGGATACTGGCCTAGCTCTAGAACGCGTTGAACCCCGTCAATGCGCGGCCGACAGACAACTGATGAACCGTCTCGGTGCCCTCATAGGTGACCACGCTTTCGAGGTTGAGCGCGTGGCGAATGGGTGCGTAATCGGCGAGGATCCCAGCTCCACCCAAAAGATCGCGCGCCTCACGCGCCACTTCGATGGCGCTTCGGCAGTTGTTCCATTTTGCGAGCGAAACCTGTATCGGGGTCAAAATGCCTTTATCTTTGCGGCGCGCGAGATGCAGCGCGAGCGATTCACCGACCGCGATTTTACGCGCCATCTCGGCGAGTCGGATCTGTACCGCCTGCGTGGCGGCGAGCGGGCGACCAAAAAGCGGCCGCTCTTTGGTGTGGCGCAGCGCCTCATCCACGCACGCTTGCGCCGCCCCGAGTACACCCCAGGAAATACCGAATCTTGCCTGCGTCAAACACGACAGCGGCGCCTTCAGGCCGACCGCAGAGCCCGGCAACATGCTGGCGTCGGGAACCACTACATCGTCAAAGAAAAGCGCACCTGTCGCCGAAGCGCGCAAAGAAAACTTGCGCTCGATCTCCTGCACCGCGAAACCGGGCATACCCTTTTCCAGCAGGAAACCGCGCACGCCGTCATCGGTCAGCGCCCAGACTACGGCCACATCGGCTAAGGGCGCGTTGGTGATCCACATCTTAGAGCCGTTGAGCACCCAATCACCGCCGCGACGGCGCGCGGTTGTGTTCATGTTGAGGGGATCTGAGCCGCCATGTGCCTCGGTGAGCCCAAAGCAGCCAATCGCCTCACCTTTGGCGAGTGCTGGCAACCAGCGCGCGCGCTGCTCTTCACTGCCATAATCATAGATCGGGTACATTACGAGAGAGCTCTGTACCGACACGAAGCTGCGCATCGCGGAATCGCCGCGCTCGAGCTCGCGACAAATCAGGCCATAGCACACGGCATTGAGGCCTGCGCAGCCGTAGCCATCGATGGACGAGCCCAGCAGGCCAAGTCTGGCCAGCGGCGAGATCAAATCTCGCGGGAACGTGTGCTCGGCGAAGTGGCGACCGATGATCGGCAGCACTTCGGCATCGACGAAGCGCGCGACCGAGTCGCGCACCAGCCGCTCTTCGGCCTGCAGCTCGTCCTCGATTCCGATCATGTCCGAATATTCACTGGCCATGGGTACCTCGCAGTTCAAGCCACGACGCGACGCTGGCGCAACTCGTCGATTGCCGCTGGCGTTATTCCAAGCGCGCGCAGCACCTCGTCGGTGTGCTCGCCAGGCTTCGCCAGCTTGCCACCTTGCGAAGGTCGTCGCCCGTCCATTTCGATGGGCAGGAGGGGCAAGCGCGTCTCGCGCCCATCAGGCAGTGTCGTCGCGCCAAGACCGCCACTCGCCGTGAGGTGCGGGTCCACAAACATGTCCTCGGGCTTGCCGATCGGTGCGAAGGGCAGACCAGTACGCTCGAGAATCGGAACAAGCTCAGCTTTGCTGTAGGTCTTGAATAGCTCGCGGACGTGCGGCAACAGGGCCTCACGCTGCAATACGCGCTGTGAATTGGTCTTGAGGCTTTCATCGGCTCCCAATGCTGCCAAAGAAAACGCCTCGCAGAATTTTTGCCATAGGCCGTCGGACACGATGCCGACGAATACGTGCTCGCCATCGCGCGTCTCGAAAACGTCATAGATCGCCCAAGCCGAGATTCGCACGGGCATGGGCTTAGCAGGCTGCCCGGTTACCGCCATCTGCGCCATGTGCTGCCCAACGAGAAATATCGTGGTCTCGAAAAGCGCACTGCTGACCTTTTGCCCACGGCCAGTAAGCTGACGCTCCTGCAATGCGGCCAGCACGGCGATTGCGCCGAACATGCCGCCCGTCACATCGATGACGGACGTGCCTGCGCGCAGAGGCCGTCCCGGCGGCCCGGTCATGTAGGCGAGCCCACCCATCATCTGCGTCACTTCATCGAGCGCCGCACGTTTCTCATAGGGACCCGACAGAAAGCCTTTCTCGGAGCAGTAAATCAGGCGCGGATTCGTCGCGGCGAGCGACTCGTAACCGAGGCCTAATTTATCCATCGTGCCAGCGCGAAAATTTTCGATCACCACATCGGCCGAGGCACACATTCGACGCGCAACCTCGAGTCCGTCGGCAGCTTTGAGATCGAGACAGATGCTGCGCTTGTTACGGTTGTACATCGGGAAGTAACCCGCACCGGAACCAAGCAGATGACGAGTCGAGTCGCCGCCAATCGGCTCGATGCGCACAACTTCAGCACCAAGCTCGACGAGTACCGCACCGACTGCCGGCCCCATCACCATATGCGTGAACTCAATAACTTTTAAGCCGTGCAGCGGCAGCGTTGCAAGCTCAGGCATAACAGACATCACGCAGACTCCTGAATGAAACCGAGCGGCAGACCCGCATCGGGCGTAAAACCATACAGCTCTTCTCCGGGCAGTGCGTCGCGCAAGATACGCCGAACCTCGAGCAGTTTTTCGAGATTGATACCGGTCTGCAGACCCATGGCCTCAAGCATGAAGACCAAATCCTCGGTCACGATGTTCCCGGACGCACCCGGGGCGAACGGACAGCCACCGAGCCCGGCGAGCGAACTGTCGAACGCGCTGACGCCGACCTCGAGGCCGGCAAGCACGTTAGCAAGACCGAGCCCGCGCGTATTGTGCAGATGCAGGCTCGACACGGCACGCTCGCCCACGGCCGCACGTACTCGGCATACCAAATCTTTGATCTGTACCGGATTAGCGTAGCCTGTGGTGTCTGAGAGTCCGACTTCATCGCAGCCTGCATGCATCAAGGCCTCGGCGAGTGCGACCACTTTGTCGGCCGAGACCACGCCCTCGATGGTGCAACCGAAAGCAGTCGACAAACCACCCTCGAATTTGGGGCGCTCGAGCACCGGCAGGGTGCGCAGTAAAGCGACGATACCGCGAACCTCATCGAGCATTTCCGCATGCGTGCGGCGCACATTTTTCAGGCTGTGAGTCTCGGAGACTGACAGCGGGATCGTGATCTTGTGCGCTCCCGCGGCGATCGCTGCTTCGGCCCCTTTTAGGTTAGGTACGAGCACCGCCACGGTCAGGCCCGGAATCGCTCGCGCATGACGCACAACCTCGGCGGTATCGGCAAGCTGCGGCAACAACTTGGCGGGCACGAAACTGCCGACCTCGATCTCGGTAACACCGACTGCCGCCTCGGCATCAATCCACGCCTTTTTGGCGGCCAGCGGCATGATTGACTTGATGCTCTGCAAGCCATCGCGCGGACCCACTTCGCTGATCAGGATGTGTTGGCCAGTCATTGGGTATTGGTTTCCAAGTAAATCCAGGGGCGCAGCCGTCGGTCGCGCGCGCGAAAATCATTGATTTCCGCACGATTTTTCAGGGTGAGATCGATGGCGTCCAGCCCTTCGAGTAACATCGAGAGCGCCTCGCCTTCGAGACTAAAAGCCTGCGGCGACATCGCGTTGGCTCGCAGCTCGCGACGCTCGAGATCGACGGTGATACGGTGGGTTTGCGGCGCCGCTTGCACGAAGGCAGCTAGTGCCGCAATCTGCGCAGCGGGCAGCACCACGGGCACGATACCATTGCGTACGCAGTTGCCAAAGAATATCGGCGCGAATGAGGGTGCGATCACTGCTCTTATGCCGTACTCATGCAGCGCCCAGACCGCGTGCTCGCGACTCGAGCCGCAACCAAAATTTTCGCCCCCCAGCAAGATGCGGGCGCCGGCGTACCCAGGCTGATTGAGCACGAACTCGGGATTTGGTTCGCGACCGCCGATCGCGGTGTAGCGCCAGCCTGCGAATAAGCCCGCAGCGAGGCCCGTTTTCGAAACCGACTTCATCTCCCGCGAGGGAATGATGATGTCGGTATCGATGTTGGCACGAATGATCGGCGCCGCCACTGCAGTCAAGACACGCACGGGTTCCATCAGTCACGCCCCCCGCCAACTGCGGGCAATTCGTCGGCGCTGCCGATACGCCCCAGAATGGCACTCGCCGCCACGGTCTCGGGGCTTGCCAGATGCGATCGCGTCTCCGGGCCTTGGCGACTCTCGAAGTTGCGGTTAGTCGAAGAAATCACCCGCTCGCGCGCACCAAAGCTCTCGCCGCCGGCAAAGAAACACATGGAGCAACCCGACTCGCGCCACTCGAAACCCGCCTGACGAAAGATCTTGTCGAGACCCTCAGCTTCAGCTGCCCGCTTGACCGACATCGAACCCGGTACGCAGATGGCGCGCACCCCTGTCGCTACGCGCCGACCTTTCAAGATAGCCGCCGTGCGACGCAAATCAGACAGCCGACTGTTGGTGCATGAACCGATGAACGCCGAGGAAATCGCCAAGGAGCGTAGCGACGTTCCGACCTCCAGCCCCATGTAGGCAAGCGCGCGCGCATGCGCCTCCTTGCTGGTGCCGCTCTGCGCCAAGCTTGGCACTGGCGCATCAATCGGCATCGCGTGCTCGGGGCTCGTGCCCCAGGTCACCATCGGCGCAAGTGCGCTTACATCGATCACGATCTCGCGGTCAAAGATTGCGTCTTCGTCGGAAACCAGGGTTTGCCAGTGCGCCAGCGCGGCTTGCCAGACTGCGCCAGTCGGCGCAAACCGGCGATCACGCAAATAGGCAAAGGTCTTATCATCCGGGGCAATGAAACCCGTGACCGCGGAGAATTCGGTCGCCATATTGCAGAGTGTGAGTCTCGCCTCGATGTCGAGTTCGTTGACCGCCGGACCTGCAAACTCAACCGCGTAACCGTTGCCGCCCACCGAGCCATGCGCGGCAATCAACGCCAGCGCCATATCTTTGGCCGTGGTGCCGCTCGGCAAACGACCCTCAAAACGCACCCGCATGGTCCGCGGCTTGCTGACGCGCAGGGTACCCGTGGCGAGTGCATGCTCGGCCTCGGTCGAGCCGATACCCCACGCGAACGCCCCGAGCGCACCCTGCGTGCAGGTATGACTGTCGGGACACACCACGGTCGCGCCCGGCAACACGATGCCGAGCTCCGGCGAGATAACATGCACGATGCCCTGCAGGGGATCGCAAACATCGAACAGCCGTATGCCGGCACGCCGCGCTGCCTCGCGGGTCTCGGTAATGAATGCCTTGCCGCCCGGCATGCGGGTCTCATCGCCCCGGCCGGGGAAGGTGTCAACGATATGATCCATCGTGCAGAACACCCGCGCCGGATCGGCGAGCGCTCGACCCGACTCGGCGAGACTCTTCAGCGCCACCGACCCGGTCCTCTCGTGCAGGAAAATCCGATCAATGGCGATCAGCCCCACCCCATCGCCCAGTTCGCGAACGAGGTGCGAAGACCAGAGTCTTTCGAATAGGGTTTTGGCAGGCATCGGGCAGTGTGTCCAACCCCCAATTATGCCCGCGAGCCGCTCAGGCGGGGGCAACGCCCGTGGTCGGAGGCAAAGAAAGTGCGACCAGCGTGCTCACACCCAGGGCGTCACGCTCGACGCGCAAGCTTCCACCGAGATCCCGTGCCCGACGGCGCATGTTGGCAAGGAATCCTCGATCCTCGCGATGCTCTCGAGGCTACCGACTTCGTCGCCGGCGGCATCGTAGTGTCCAACCACGGCGGTCGACAGTTGGATGGCGTTGCCTCCACGGCGAGCGCCCTGCCCGCCATCGCCGAGGCCGTGCGCGAACGACTCACCGTTTGCGCCGGCGGTGGCGTCCGCTCCGGCGTCGGCGTCATCCGCATGCTCGCCCTCGGCGCACTCGGCGTGTTACTCGGGCGTGGCGTGGGCCGATGCACTCGGCGCGCGCGGGGGTGCAGGCGGTGCGAACCTCCTCGAGCGGATCGAGGACGAGATGCGCGTGGCGATGGCGCTGACGGGCTCGATTGACGTGGGCACGCTCGATCGCAGGATCCTGAGCAGCCCCTCTCGCTGAGAGATATTTCACCGCGCCTCGCGCTGGGTGCCGAGCGCTTCGCGCAAAGCGGCCGCCACGGAGCGACTCAACGACGCCGGGGAAAATCGAGTGAGGATTGGTCGGGACGCCGAGATTTGAACTCGGGACCCCTTGCACCCCATGCAAGTGCGCTACCAGGCTGCGCCACGTCCCGACCGTTAGACAGATAATACCCTGCTCCACAGAGCCCCGCAGGGGTCAGCGGCGCATCAGCCGCAAAATGTCCTCGAGCTCCAGCCGCAGCTGCCGCACGATCTGCTGGCTCTGGCTGACGTCGCTGCGGGCTTCTTCGCCCTGCAGCTTATTTCGTGCGCCGCCAATGGTGAAGCCCTGCTCGTAGAGCAGCGCACGAATTTGGCGGATGACGATGACGTCTTGCCGCTGGTAGTAGCGCCGATTGCCGCGCCGCTTGACGGGCTTGAGCTGCGGGAACTCCTGCTCCCAATAGCGCAGCACATGCGGCTTGACGCCACAAAGCTCTGCGACCTCGCCGATGGCGAAGTAGCGCTTACCCGGGATCGCCGGGAGTTCGTCGTTATTCTTGGCTTCCAACATAGGCTTCTACGCGAGCCTTCAATTTCTGACCTGGCCGAAACGTAACCACACGCCGTGCGGTGATGGGAATCTCTTCGCCGGTTTTCGGGTTGCGACCGGGACGCTGATTTTTATCGCGCAGGTCGAAATTGCCAAAGCCCGAGAGCTTGACCTGTGTGCCCGAGGACAGGGCTGCGCGTACTTCTTCGAAAAACAGGTCGACCAACTCGCGCGCTTCGCGCTTATTGAGGCCGAGCTGATTGAACAGCGCCTCCGCCATTTCTGCCTTCGTCAATGCCATTGATCCCGCCCCGACAGCTCTTGCTTTTTAATTATTCCCGAAACTGCGCGCCGAGCCCCTCACCCAGCGACGCTCTCACTGCCGCAATGACGCGATCAGTATCCTCGTCCGTGAGGGTGCGATCTTTCCCCTGCAAAATCAAGCCTAAAGCGATGCTTTTTCTTTCCGATTCGATTCCCGGGCCACGATAAACATCGAACAACAAGAGTTGCTTCAAAAGACTTGACGCCGCCTTGGTGACGCATCCCCGAATCGCGTCGAAGCCGACGTTTTCATCGACAACGAAGGCGAGATCGCGGCGCACCTGCGGAAAGCGTGACACCTCGACATAAGGCGCATAACCCACGGCGAGCGCCCGAACGATGTCGAGTTCAAAGAGAGTCGGTACTTTGACAAACCCGAGCTCGCGCGCCAGCCGCGGATGTAACTCGCCAATCCAGCCCACCGGCTGCCCGGCGCGCAAGACCTGCGCGCTCCGCCCCGGGTGCAAAGCCGAGTGCACGGCCGGCACGAATGTAAACGCGCCAGAATCGCCCGACAACGACAACAGGGCTTCAAGATCGGCACGCAAATCATGGAACTCGCCCGCTTCGCGGCCGCCACCCCATTGTTCAGGCCAACGCGTGCCCATAGAAATCGCCGCGATACGATCGATCTCGGACTCGCCCACTGGGAAGACCACGCCGCGCTCGAAGAGCCGCACGCGCGTTTGCTGGCGGCGCTGGTTTTCGAGCGCGGCCTTGATCAGCCCCGGCCACAGTGACACGCGCATGATGGCCAGATCGCTGGCGATCGGATTGGCGAGTCGGTGCGCAGCGACGCCCGGGAACAGCGTTTCTTGCAAAGCCGGATCGACGAAGGCGAAGTGTACGCCCTCGTAGTAGCCGCGTGCGGCCAGCACGTCAAGGAGTCGCTGCTCCTCAAGCCGTTCCGAGGGCTGCGGCACAATTCTTTGAGCGACGCGTGCCGGCGCGGTCGGGATACGCTCGTAACCGATGAGTCTGGCGACCTCCTCGATGAGGTCACGCTCGATGGCGATATCGAAGCGATGCGCGGGCGGTAGCACCTCGAGGGTCGCCGCACTCGCGCCAGTGTCGGTGACACTCATGCCGAGCCGAGTGAGCAACCCTGTGATCTCGGTGACCGAGAGATTGACACCCAACAGCCGCTCGGCCTGCGCCACGCGCAGCATGACCTTCGCTTGCTCAGGCAGCGACGTTGGAACTTCCGTCGTCACCGTCGGACCTGCCTTGCCGCCGGCAATCTGCAACAGCAGCGCGCTCGCGCACTCGATAGCCTTTGCCCCGACTTGCGGATCGACGCCGCGCTCGAAACGCTGACTGGCATCGGTTGTGAGGCCATAGCGACGACCGCGGCCCGCGATCGCTGCAGGCGCAAACCACGCCACCTCGAAAAGTACGCGACGCGTCGCGGCGGATACCGCAGTACGCGCGCCTCCCATCACGCCCGCCATCGCAACAGGACCGCGCGCATCGGCGATCACCAGCACATCTGGCGTGAGGTCGACGCTGCGCCCATCGAGCAGGTCGCAAATTTCGCCGGCCTGCGCGAGACGCACGCAAACCTGGCCCTCTATTTTATCGAGGTCATAGGCGTGCATCGGTTGACCGAGCCCGAGCACGATGTAGTTGGTGATATCGACCACCGGGCTGATGCTGCGCAGACCCGCGCGGCGTAGCCGCTCGCGCAACCAGACCGGCGACGCACGCGTGTTATCGACATCGACGATCACACGACCGTGAAAACGCGGACAGGCCGCAGCCGCCGCGAGTACGGCGCGAGCGCGAGCCGCCATGGCGGGATCGTTGAGTGTATCGGCAACGGCTGCGCAATCGACAGAATTGAAGGCTGCACCGGTCAGCGCTGCCACTTCACGCGCGATACCGCGAACCGACATCGCATCGCCTCTATTGGGGGTGATCGCCAACTCGAGCACTTCGTCGTCTAGCTTAAGATAATCGCGCACCGCAAGACCTACCGGTGCATCGGCCGGAAATTCGATGATGCCATCCGAGGTTTCGGCGAGACCTAATTCTTTGGCCGAGCATAACATGCCCGCTGACTCGACGCCGCGCAGCTTGGCGGCCTTGATGTTGAGACCGCCAGGTAATACCGCCCCCACCTGCGCCAGCGCCGTACGCAAGCCCGCGCGGGCGTTGGCGGCGCCGCAAACGATCTGCAACGGCGCAAATTGCGCGGCCGCATCGCTACCGAGCGCCACTTTGCAGATCTGCAGTTTTTCCGCCTGCGGATGGCGGGTCGCTTCGAGAATTTCGGCAACGATGACGCCGACGAAGGGTGGCGCCGCAGGCGTAATCGACTCGAGCTCGAAACCCGCCATCGTCAGGCGATGGCCGAGCTCGCGCGCGTCAAAACCGCTCTCCACCCACTCGGCGAGCCACTCCAAAGAAATCTTCATGCCGCACCGAACTGCGATAGGAATCGGAGGTCACTGTCGAAGAATAGACGCAGATCATTGACGCCGTAGCGCAGCATTGCCAGACGCTCGATACCCATGCCGAAGGCGTACCCCGTCCAGCGCTCGCCGTCGACTCCGGCGGCCTTGAAGACATTGGGGTGCACCATGCCGCAGCCGGCAATTTCGAGCCAACCGGTGTGCTTGCAGACACGACAACCTGCGCCGTCACAGAACACGCAAGACATGTCGACTTCAGCCGACGGTTCGGTGAACGGAAAATACGAGGGCCGCAGGCGCATGCGCAGCTCTTTCTCAAAGAACGCCCGCAGGAAGCCCTGGAGCGTGGCCTTCAGGTGCGCAAAGCTCACGCTCTCGTCGACCACCAAGCCCTCGATCTGGTGAAACATCGGCGAGTGCGTCATGTCGTAATCACACCGATAAACACGCCCCGGCATGATCATGGCGAGTGGCAGCCGGCCCTTGCGCAGCTCACGGATCTGCACCGGCGACGTGTGCGTGCGCAGCAGTCGACCGTCCGGAAAATAGAACGTGTCGTGCATCGCCCGCGCTGGGTGATCGGCGGGAATATTGAGCGCTTCGAAATTGTGGAAGTCGTCCTCGATCTCCGGACCCGAGGCGACCTCGAAGCCGGAGTATCGAAAGATGCTCTCGATGCGTAGCCGCGCCCTCGTGACCGGATGCACTGCACCCCTCGCCTCGCCGCGACCTGGCAAGCTGACATCGATCCGGCCCGCCCCAAGCCCCGCCTCGATGGCGGCCGCGGCAAGTTTTTCGGTTGCCGCATCGATCGCGCTTTGCAGCCCTTGCTTCGCTTCATTGATGCGCGCCCCGGCCGCCGGTCGTTCAGCAGCCGGCAAGGCCCCGAGTGCCTTCAGTTGCTCGGTCAATAGGCCCTTTTTGCCGAGCCAACGCACGCGCACCTCACCGAGGGCGGCGAGCGTTGCGCTCGCCGCCACCTCATCAGTTGCTTGGCGGACCAAGGTCGCGAGATCGCCCACGACCGATCCTCAAGCGATGCCGAGCGCTGCCTTGACCCTCGTGGCGATCGCCGCAAACGCCGCTGCGTCGTGCACGGCGATGTCGGCGAGCATCTTGCGGTCGATTTCGATGTTGGCGATCTTCAGGCCATTCATCATGCGGCTGTACGACAGATCAAATTGCCGCGCTGCCGCGTTGATGCGCTGAATCCAAAGTGCGCGGTAATCGCGCTTCTTGAGACGGCGACCCTTGTAGGCGTACTGACCCGCCTTGATTACCGCCTGCTTGGCAGCACGATAGACTTTACGACGAGCGTTGTAATAGCCCTTCGCCTTACCCAAAACTTTCTTGTGGCGACGACCCGCCGTCACCCCACGTTTTACTCTTGCCATGTTTATTTACCTCGGAGGATAACTTAGGCGTGCGGCAGCAACTGGTCGAGACGACCGACATCGCTCTCATGCACGAGGCTCGAGCCGCCCGAGCGCAGCTGGCGCTTGGTCTTGCGCGGCTTATGGCCGAGGTTATGTCGGCGGCCGGCGGAATAGGACTTGTAGCCCTTCGCCGTTTTGCGAAAACGCTTCGCTGCCGCCCGGTTGGTTTTCAACTTGGGCATTGCAATCACTCCTTTTTGCCTGCGCTCACAAGGCCCCCGAGGGCCCGCTTGCGCGCGGATGAACCGGCGGCACCACCCCACCATGGGGAGGTCGCGCGCTCAGCGCATCACTTCTTTTTCGGCGCAAACACCATGACCATCTGCCGACCTTCCATCAGTGGGTTCTGTTCGACGTTCGCCTGGACGGCGAGGTCTTGAACCAACCGATCGAGGAGTCGGCGGCCGATCTCCTGATGCGCCATTTCTCGGCCACGGAACCTCAGGGTAACCTTGGCCTTGTCACCCTCGACCAGAAAGCGCAACAGATTACGCAATTTGACTTGGTAATCGGCCTCTTCCGTACCGGGACGAAACTTCACTTCTTTGACTTGCTGCTGCTTCTGCTTCCTCTGCGCCGAGTGGGTTTTCTTCTTCTGTTCGAAGAGAAACTTGCCAAAATCCATGATACGGACCACCGGAGGTTCCGCCATCGGCGACACTTCCACCAGATCGAGATCGCTGATTTGCGCCAACTGCAGAGCTTCGAATCGGGTCATGATTCCGGCCTGCGCGCCGTCTGCTGCGATCACCCGCACCTGCTGTGCCGTGATTTCCTCGTTGCGCCGAATGCGCTTTGTTGCTGTCGAGATACGTCAATCCTCCAACAATCGGCGCCCGCGGCTATCTAGTTCGACGCGCAACCGCTCGACGAAAGCCTGCGGGGACATTTGACCCAGATCCTTGCCGCTGCGGGTACGCACGGACAGAAACTGCGCTGCCACTTCCTTGTCGCCCGCCACCAATAGGTATGGAACGCGCTGCAACGAGTGCGCCCGGATCTTAAAGCCGATCTTTTCGTTTCGCAAGTCGGTTTCGACCCGAAGCCCCTGATTTCTAAGGAATTCGGCTACTTCAAGCAGATAGGAATCCTGGCGGTCCGTGATCCCCATCAACACTACCTGGGTCGGCGCGAGCCAGCTCGGCAGGCGACCGGCATGATGCTCGATCAAAATCCCTAGGAAACGCTCGAGGGAGCCGAAGATCGCTCGGTGCAGCATCACGGGCGTTTGCTTCTGGCTATGTTCGTCAATGAAATACGCGCCGAGGCGTCCCGGCAAGTTGAGATCGACCTGCAAAGTGCCGCACTGCCAATCGCGGCCAATCGCATCACGCAACACAAACTCGAGCTTCGGGCCATAGAAGGCACCCTCGCCAGGGTTCAGCGTGTAATCAATACCAGCGACGCGCGCTGCCTCCTGGAGTGCCGCCTCGGCCTTGTCCCAAATATCATCCGCGCCCACGCGCCTCGGCGGTCGATCGGAGAATTTGATACGCACATCGTCGAAACCGAAGTCGCGGTAGATGTCGAGGATGAGGCGGGTCACGGCTACCGACTCGGCGGTGATCTGCTCGGCGTTGACGAAGATGTGCGCATCGTCTTGCGTGAATGCCCGCACCCGCATCAGTCCATGCAGCGCACCCGACGGCTCGTAGCGATGGACTTTGCCAAACTCGGCATAGCGGATCGGCAGATCGCGATAGCTGCGCAAGCCCTGCTTGAAGATCTGCACGTGGCCCGGGCAGTTCATCGGCTTGATTGCGTAGACGCGCTCGTCGGGCGTCTGCGTCGTAAACATGTTCTCGCCGAATTTTTCCCAGTGGCCTGAGGCCTCCCAGAGGCTACGATCCATGAGCTCGGGACCATTGACCTCCTGAAAGCCCACGGCCTTTTGTTTGTCGCGCATGTAGCCAATTAGCGTCTGGAAAACGCTCCAGCCCTTCGGGTGCCAAAACACGGCACCTGGCGCCTCTTCTTGCATGTGAAAGAGATCGAGTTCACGACCGATTTTGCGGTGATCGCGCTTCTCGGCCTCCTCGAGGCGGGTGAGATAATCTTTGAGGTCCTTATCGTTGGTCCACGCCGTGCCGTAGATGCGTTGTAGCATCTCGTTGTGCGAATCGCCGCGCCAATAAGCGCCCGCCACCTTCATCAGCTTGAATACTTTGAGCTTACCGGTCGTGGGCACGTGCGGACCGCGGCACAGATCAACCCATTCGCCCTGACCATAGAGGCTGATTGCCTCGTTCGAGGGAATGCTGGCGATGATCTCGGCCTTGTAGCGCTCACCCAGACCCTCGAAAAATTCCACTGCATCATCGCGCGACATTTCCCGGCGCGACACGGCGAGATTGGCCTCGACGAGCTCGCGCATTTTTGCCTCGATCGCAAGCAAATCTTCGGGCGTGAACGGCCGTTTGTAGGCGAAGTCGTAGTAGAAGCCGTCCTCAATCACCGGCCCGATCGTCACCTGCGCCTCCGGAAACAGCGCCTGCACGGCCTGCGCCAGTAAGTGCGCGGTAGAGTGACGAATGACCTCGAGCGCATCGGGATGTTTGTCGGTGACGATTTCTAGGCGGGTGTCGGCGGCGATCGCAAACGAAGTGTCGACGAGCTTGCCCGCCACTTTTCCGGCGAGCGCAGCCTTAGCGAGCCCGCTGCCGATATTGGCGGCGATCTCGGCTACGGTGACCGATCTGTCGAAGGTCCTCTGACTGCCATCAGGCAGCGTAATCACCGGCATCGATGCCACACTCCGTCCGCGCGGGCCGAGCTCGCCGATAGGCGGAAGCTCTACCCATGGCAAAGGGGGCGCTGTCGCGATACGAAAACGCCCCCCGCCGGGTTGGTAGGCGCGAGTGGGATCGAACCACCGACCACCACCATGTCAAGGTGATGCTCTACCACTGAGCTACGCGCCTGCAGAAAAGGCCGCGAAAGATACCCTAGGCCCCGATCAGCGGCAACCGGCGATGACGCCGACCGGTGAGTGCCGCCAGCGCACTAGCCACCGCTGGGGCGACTGGCGGCAGCGCAGGCTCACCGACGCCGCCCGGCGGCAATGCACTCGGCATGATCGAGATGTCGATCACAGGAGTCTCGTCGAGGCGCAGCACGGGATAACTGTCGAAGTTGCCCTGAACCACTCGGCCATCTTTGATGGAGATCTGCCCATAGAGCGCCGCCGACAACCCAAAAATGACCGAACTTTCGACCTGTTGGCGGATGAGGTTCGGGTTGATGGCGACCCCGCAGTCGATGGCCACGACGACCCGATGCACACGCGGCTTGCCGCCCTCGCCCTGTGAGACCTCGGCCACGGCCGCGACGACACTGCCGAACGACTCGTGCAACGCGATGCCGCGGGCGACCGGCTTACCATCACCGGCATTGACCGGCGCTTGCTTCCAGTTGCTTTGGCGCGCTACGAGCTCGAGCACGGCCCGAGGCCGCGGCTGACTTTGCAAATGTCGCAGCCGAAACTCGAGCGGATCAATGCGGGCGATCGCGGCGCTCTCGTCGATGAACGATTCTTGAAAAAACGCGTGTTGCGAGTGACCGACCGAGCGCCAAAAACCGAGCGGCACCGGCAACTCAATGTGGGTGTGCTGCACCCGATGATTCGGAATTTCGTAGCCTTGATCGACGGCACCCTCCACATCGGCTTTGCTGGGAGTTCCGGGCAGCCCAAGTTGCCTCGGCACGGCTTGCGCAATCACCGAAGGACTCGCGCTGTGGGCCTTGAGCGCGATCAACAGACCGCGTCCAAGTTCGAGCACGCCCGCATAGCGAGCACGCACCGCGGGCCGGTAAAAATCGTGGCGCATGTCATCTTCACGCCGCCATAGCGCCTGCACCAAGCGACCGGGCACGGCGCGGGCCACCGCTGCCGCAAGGCGGACGAAATCAGCATCGAGTCGCCGGCCAAAGGCGCCGCCCACGAGCAAGGGGTTGAGCGTGACCTGCTCGGGCTCAAGGCCGAGGGCGAGCGCGGCGGCCTTGCGCGCCAGGTTCGGAATCTGTACCCCCGCCCAGACGGTCGCTCGATCGTCGTCGAATTTCACCGCGCAACACAGCGGCTCCATCGCGGCATGGGCGAGGAACGGGACTTCGTAATCGGCGCGCACGACCGCACCGGAGTTTTCAATGACCGCATCAAGATCGCCGGCATCTTGGTAGGTCGCCACCTCTGCGTCATCGCGCAGGCCCGCGAGCAGCTTGGCATCAAGTTCCTGCTGATTGAACGGGCCGGCAGCACCCGCCACCCACTGCGCATTGAGAGCGCTCACGGCGCGCTGCGCGCGCCAGCGCTGCTCGGCCACCACCGCCACCGCAGCCGGCGCCCCGCCGCCCGCCGCAATCTGCAAAACTTCGACGACGCCGGGGACGGCACGTGCCGCGGCCTCATCGTACACCTCGATCTCGCCATCAAAGAAAGGCGATAGCGAAAACTCAGCGTAGAGCATGCCGGGTTCATGGATGTCGGCCGCGAACAGCGCGCGCCCCGTCACTTTGTCGCGCGACTCGAGGCGCTTCGCCGCAGTGCCGATGAGCGTCCACTCCGCGGGCTTTTTGAGGGTGTATTCGTGCACCGGCTCGAGCAAATCCGGACCGAGCGCCACAATATCACCGTAGTCGATGAACTTGCCGCTCTCGTGCACGATCTGCGCCGCACGGGCGACACATTCTTTGACGGGCACACTCCAATGCCGCGCCGCCGCTGCACGCAGCGTCTCGCGCGCCATCGCCCCCGCCTCGCGCAGCACGACAAACAGGTCGGCGATACTGCTTGACCCGCCCGTCAACATGAAGCCGAATTCGCGGGCGAACTTCGACATGAAATGTTGTGTCGCGCGGTCGACGACCGTCGGCTGCAGAGGCTGGGTCGCAGCCGACCCTGCCACTGCGGCGATGTTGTTGTACACGCGCGCAATCGGCGCAGGCTCGATGCGAATGGCGCTGAGCACACAACCAAGCTCTTCGGCGAGCAGCATCGCGAGTCCGGTGTGCGTACCCTGCCCCATCTCGGCGCGCGGCATGAAGAGCGTGATCGTGTTGTCCGGATTGATGCTGACCCAGGCATTGGGCGCAAAGCCCGCAGCGCGACCGAGTGCCTCGGCATCGCCGATCAACCGCTGTCGCATCGGCATGACAGCCACGCCCACCGCGAGCGCGCCGACCGTCCCCAAGCCCATCCACAGTACCGTTCTACGTTTCATCCAGCCCTGACCTCTGGCAAGCCAAGGCCGGCCCGCTTGAGATTCTCGATTTCGTCCCGCAGGCGCGCGGCTTCCTCGAATTCGAGGTTGCGCGCGTGGCGGAACATTTCGGTTTCGAGCTGCTTCATGCGGCGCAGCGCCTGTTCTGGGCGCAACGCGAAAATATCTTTGTCTGCCGCCGCGGCCGCGCGCCCCGCACCGGCTCGCGTACTGTAGCTAGCCCGCGAGGCCTTGCCGGCGCCGCGGCCGCTGAGGACAGCGGCAAAACCTTCGCTGCGCGCGCCCTCCATCACATCGACCACTTGCTTGACGATCCCGCGGGGCACAATGCCGTGTTCGGCGTTGAAGGCCACCTGCTTGCGCCGCCGGCGGTCGGTCTCGTCCATCGCCCTCTGCATCGAACCGGTAACGCGATCGGCGTAGAGAATGGCGCGACCGTTGACGTTACGCGCTGCGCGACCAATCGTCTGGATCAATGAATTCTCGGAACGCAGGAAACCTTCCTTGTCGGCATCGAGGATGGCAACGAGTGCCACCTCTGGCATGTCGAGACCTTCACGCAGCAGATTGATGCCGACCAGCACATCGAAGACACCGAGCCGCAAGTCACGAATGATTTCGCTACGCTCGACGGTCTCGATGTCCGAGTG
>Ga0163212_1000091_pt1 | contig 35126 bp, 31 predicted proteins | sample Malawi_45m_30L_FD_113532 | JGI IMG/M metagenome (GOLD analysis project Ga0163212, IMG submission 113532) | Freshwater microbial communities from Lake Malawi, Central Region, Malawi to study Microbial Dark Matter (Phase II) - Malawi_45m_30L | ecosystem: Environmental > Aquatic > Freshwater > Lake...
GACATTAGATACTTGATGTTCATCGCGCAGCATCCAGTCAAGCACGATGCTCTCGCGAGCAGTCCACCGCACAGTCCACGCATCGCCCACACGAGCAAGCCGCAGATCCGATGGCACCGCTGCAGCCTTGCCATCGGGTTGGGAACACTCGATCGAGGACTTCAACCAACGATCTCGAGCGTCATCCGAGTCCTCTGGTACCAGCGCTGTTGTGGTTGGTCGAATCATCAACTCGCATGTGGAACCAGTGAGAACAGGCTCGAGCAAACGACCCTGACGACCCGTGCAATCGCCGAGCGATTGTCGAATCGTCGGCAGCGACGACGCGTACGCGGGCGGAATGACCGTCATGGACGCCTCGGCGATACCGGGTGCTTCACGAAGATCGATTCGCTGTAGTGGCGTCTCCGCTTCGGCGGTCAAGAACTGAAACTCCACGGCATCGGTACCCGCCTCAACCATCCTCTCAAAGCGACGTTGCCCTCGATGAACCATCGCGATGCGTTCCCAGGGCCCCGCTATCTCGCCACGCATGCGACGGAGGCGAACCCACACTGCATCTTCGTCCACATTGCCTCGCACCAAGTCGACCGCGAGTGATAGGGCAATCTCGCGTGGATGATGAGTTGTCGTGACAGCCGATCGAAGCTCGGTTCGCGCGGGCCAGTCCATCGCTACCCAAGGAACCATGAGTCGAACCACTCCCGTCATTGCGAGTTGTGGAGCAATGAGCACAGCACTTGCCCATGCGGCAATCAAGACTGCCAGCAACTGCAACTCGCGCCTGAGCCTCTTGGTGCGAACGAGCGCGGGGACGGCATCGCTTGGCACCTGCCGAGCGGCGGACTGCGCCACGGCCACGGCAAATGGATTTTGTTGCCACTGTGGATCGGCCGAGAACTCGACACCCGATGCAATGATGCCGCTCGCAGCAGGCAATTGACGCTCGAGTTCCAACGCGAGATGAACACGCCCGGGTGCAGGCAATAGTGCGGGGCGAACCTTTCGGCGGAAGCGCCAGATTCCGAAGGCCGCGAGTGCAATGAGCACAAGCCACCGCATGCCAGATGGAAAGCGAAACGCCGCGTCAAGGAGGACACACCCTGAGGCGACGGCAATCAGGGCCCGCACCATCGCTGCCACGGCAGCGCCAACGCGGACGCTTCTGATACGACGCGCCGCCGCATCGAGACTGCGGATCAGGGTGGTGGTCTCAGACATGATGAAACATCGAAAATCCTACGCAAGACGCAAGAGGCGGCGACCAATAAGTTCCATGAAGATCAGTGCAAACATCGTCATGAGTGCCGCAGGGCTGTTCCAAAGCGGATCCACGATCGCGCGCTCCGACACTGTGGACCGCTTCGGCAGCACCTGCTTCAATCGCGCCAAATCGTCTGGTTGAATCACCGCGCCCCCTGTTCGTGCGGCAAGATCCGCAAGAAATGCGTGATCCGCCTGTGGTTGCCCAAGTTCAATATCGCGCCTCACCACATCAACCATGACTTCACGCGTACCCGTTCGAGCTGAGTCGACGCTGACTCGGCACCGACCCGCAGTTGTCGGAGTCCAATTCCCTATCCACCCAGTCCCATTGCGAACAAGCTGAATCGCTGTCCGTGAGCCGCGCCGCAAACCATCTAACTCCTCGATTTGTGCCTCAAGGGGAGCATCGCCGGCAACCTCCATGGTCGCTGTATCACGAGCATCAAGCCGGATGATGGATGAAAGTCCAGTCTCTGGACTCCGTGGTTCCACGGAAAGTTGGAATGGGTCACCAGATTCGGGCGCACTGCCACGCGAGAGCATTCGAATCAACTGAATCCAGAAGCGCTCTTGATACGACTCTCCCACTCCGTGCCGCCATCGCCAAGTCTCGTCGGTCCCCACATACACCACTTGACCCGCGCCATATCGCATGGCAATCACCAGAGGCCATGTGGCGCCTGAAACGGCGCGAGCGAGACCAAGCACCTCAGCTGAGGGTTTGAGGGTGCTTGCGTCGATCCGCTGTGCCCACTCCAAATTGCCGCGGCGAGCACCCTCGGAGAGCGCTGTTGGCCAAGGGCTTCGTGCCTCTTCACCAAGACGAAGAACGCCGACACGAGTCGCTGCCGATGTTGGTTGCATGTAAACACGCTCATCGTGTCTCTCGGGATTCGACCGCATGGGCAGCAGATCGTCGAGCGGAGTACCTCGCCACGACATCGGTGTTGATCGTTCGCCGCCGATCCACAACAGCCCAGCACCACGGTCACCGACAGCAAGTCGAATCTCATCCGCTTGCGCGTCCGAAATGCTTCCGTTTGGCACGTCACCGATCACAAAGAGATCGAACTCTGAAAACTCTTCGCGCGTCCGTGGCAGCCGTTCGAGTGGTGCATTGCCCTCCTGGGCGAAGTCTCGGTCCGCAGAAAGCAGCATGACGGAGCTTTCAAGCGACTCCTCACGCACAAGAATGTTTTTCAGGTAGCGATACTCCCACCGCGGATATCCCTCGATGTAAAGCGCGCGTAAGGGACGATCCACAAAGTCCACCGTCACCCTTACCTCGTTGTTCGTTGAAACAAGATCACGACTTGTGCCGCGTACGCGCACTCGCCATGTCGTTGGTCCAGCGCGTTCACCAGCCGCCGTCAAAGTTGTCTCACTCCTGCCTTCACTGAAGTCGGCCTCGGTGAGTTCAACGGTGTCGACCACCTGCCCAGTCGATTCGTTGATCAGGTCGACCCCGACCGATCCGCGGACTGGACCACCTGTGGAACGAATCACTGCGGTGACGGGCAGTTGATCGCGCACGAACGCGCTCGCTGGCGCTGTGGCTTCGGCTACTGTGAGGTCTACAACTGCCTCGGATGCGCCGAGTGGAATGGCGAACAGTGGAATGGCGCGTGCCTGCAGCTGTCGAAAAGAACTGGGCTCGATCGGACGAGTTGCCCGTCCATCACTAATCAGCACAATCCCGCTCGCTGGTCGTCCTGCGAGTCGACTCAGCGCCGCCTCGATCGGCACACCAAGATCCGTATCCCAGCCATCAGCAGATCCCGGATCGCTTTGCGTGATTTCACGGGTGGTTCCATCGAATCCAATCCAAACAACCACTCGCCCCTCGGTCACCTGCGACCAGACCGAATCCGACAAGATCTCGCGTGCCTGCAAATCGCGCGTTTGGCGATTACCACGAGGGGTCGGCGCATCTTCAATACTGAGACTTCGGCTGCGGTCCACAAGCACGACCACCCAGTCGGGCTTGCTCTCAAGAATCGGGAGACGAAGCATTGGACCAGAGAGCAGCACAACAAGGAAAACAATAGTGAGAACTCGAAGCGCACCAAGAAAGGAGCGAACACGGCGGCTTCCAGCGAGTCCCTGATATCCCACCACCGCAAGCACAACCGCAATGATGATCACGAGCAACCACACCCACGCTTCCAGCGGGTGCTGCCACGCAAACTCAAGCCCCACAGCATCACCGGGGATGACATCGATGCCAAACAACCATCGCACAAGAGCGCTCGTTGTCATCGCCCAACCCCGACGAGTGCGCGCGATGTGGCACCAGCTGACGCTCTGCGCGCGAGCCACGACTCGCAGAGAAGACAGGCCAACGCTGTCAAGAAGAACCATGGAGCGAGCGAAACACCGTCGAGCGCGGCAGCCACCGGCAATTCTTCCTCGACGGCGCGTTCAACGACTGCACCGGGTGCCACCGCGATTGCTGCCTCGATCGTTGGTGGATCTGGGATAACGGCGTCGACCCCATCAAACAAGACCAGTGCCTCTCCGCTTGATGTAGGACGAGTCGATGTTGAACGCGGGTCAACATTCGCGACCACCCAGGCAACTCTTCGGTCTCGTGCATCAACGGCGCGGTAAACGCCCGGCACAAGAAGTGGCTGTGTCGCCCTTCCTTCTGAGTCCATTGGAATTGTTCGAGCTTCAGGCAGTCCAGTTGCGGACATGTGCAGCGTTGGTTCGAGCGTGGTCGCTCCAGGGACGGCGGCGATACCACCAACCTGTTGAATGGTTGCCCTTTCAACTCGAGCGATCGACTGACGCAGTACTTCTTGTACCAGCGGAACCATCAGCGGCTTCGTTGGAAGTGATGTCCACTCTGTGACGGGGGCCGTCGACATCAGTAGCACAGAGCCCTGGCTATCCGGTGGCTGCGCTCGAACCAACAGGGGCGATCCATCGCTTAGCGAGAGCACAACTTCGCCAGAGTTGGTTGGCATGCGAACCCCAATCGATTTGTTAACAACTACCGGCTGTAGAAGTGTGTCAAGCTCGTATCCGAGTTGCGCCAACAGTGGGTGTGGCGTTTGCCCTGCTTCAATTTTCCGTTCTTGCCTATGTCCCTCGACTTCTGAACTACCAACTGGTTCGGGCTTCGCCTCGGATCGTTCCAACGACCATCCGAGCGAAAACGCCCTTTGGAAGTCGGTGCTCCAGACGACAGATTGGTTGGCTGGCGCAAACACCCAGACCACAAGTCCATCCCGAACCGCCTGGGACAGCACACTCCACCCAGTCGCATCCATACTGTCCGGCCGTAACACCATGACTGCCTGCACCCCTCGCAGCCGGGCCGCATCAAGCGCTGCCGGATCCGCAAGGTCCACCGTGATATCTGTGCCATCAATTGGCATCAATGCGCGCATCATCCACCTTGCCGCTGTGTCCTCCTGGTCACTCGGCTGATCAGGGAGCGCCCGGTCGACCATGAGCACATGTATCGATCCAACACCAGATATCACTCCATACACCGCGTTGTCTGCAGGCTGCCCATCGCCTTCCAGAATCACTGCCTCGACAACCAAGTCTTCGCGTTGTTCGTTTGTCGGAGTGGTGATGACGCCGTCTACTTGTGCAAGGACTTGTCCCACATCCCACTCCACCCGGAGAGTGCTCGGCGAGCCTCCGTCCGATCGCACTTCAATGGTTGATGTGGACTTTGGCAGCGCATTGCCATCCCGTTGCAGCCTGACACGAAGCGGATGCTGATCGCGTCTGGGGAGGGGACCTGATGATCGTGTCTCGATGGCGACTGCTTGAACGTTGGACTGCTGATCTTGTTGTGGTTCTAAGAGAGCTGTGTTGGGACGCCTCGTTGACTGCGGTGCTGCATCCACCACCCGACCCGACTTGTTGGCGCCCTCTTGAGACCTACTGAAAGATCCAGCTCGAAAGTCGCTGAGGATGATTGTGTCACGACCCCCCTCGGCTGCACTTGTGGCAGCCGCCACGACATCAGAGCCTTCGTACGAAGCGGTGGCGAGCATCAATTCGGAGCGCACCGCATCAAGATCGCTCGATGGTGGCCACACGATTGCGCGCGAGCCAACGCCACGCAGAATGCCGACACGATCACCCGGCTCAAACAGGTCTATCAACCCTAGCGCTCGTCTCTTGGCATCATCCCAGCCGGTCGATCCACCGCGCACAACCTGCTGTGCGATGCCGTCATCAAGCACAAGCACTCGCTCGCGAATGCGTGACTGTGCTGTCAATAGATCCTCCGACGACCTTTGCAAAAGCGGTCCGGCGATTGCAAGCCCCGCCGCAAGCACAAGAGCGCAGCGAACAATCAAAAGTAGCCACTGATCAAACTGTCGCGTTCGAGCGGTTCGCTCAAGTGCGCGCTTGAGAAGTGCCATTGCCGCCCACTCCACAGGTCGGTGTTTGCGTCGAAGAAAAAAATGAATCAGAATCGGCAGCATCACTCCTGCGACGGCGGCGGTAACAAGACCTAGGGACGCAAACGTCATCCTTGAAATCTCCGCCGAAGTATGGCTTCGCGACGCGCCAACAGTGATGAAAGGACGGGGCCGACAGACTCGTGTGAATCAAACACCTCGACATCAAAGCGAAAGCCTCTGGCGATGCGATCAATGTCGCCCAAGTGTTTTTCAAGCTCTGCGAGATATGCGGTACGAATCTTCCGCGTCTCAACCTCGAGTTTGGGTTCCCCTTCAAGTCCCACAAACGCGGCATCCACATCCATGTTGAATGTTCGCTCCGCGCGGTCAAGAACAGTGACGAGGATCACATCGTGACCGCGGTGGCCAATCCGCGACAGCGCCGACTGGATGACCGCTGGAGGTGCCAACAAATCAGAAATGATGATGAAGAGCGTTTGGTGTGGATTTTGGCTGACCGCCTGATCGGCGACACGCTCCCATGCCACCGCTGAATCGACTGGGTCGGCGGCAAGACAACGCACGACTGATCGCCAATGATCGTTACTGCCAGAGCGGCGAACACCGCTTCGGATGCCATCCGCAAAAATGCCTAGACCGACTTGATCTCGCTGACGAAGTGCAAGAAACGAGATCGCCGCAGCGATGGCCGTGGCGTGGTCATACTTTGTCCAGACGTTCTTGCCGCGCTGCGCCTTAGTGCCTCCCCAGCCAGACTTTGTATCGAGCGTTCCGAACTGCATAGATGCTGAACCATCCACCAGAATGACAACATTCAGGTTCGTCTCCTGTTGGAATTGCTTGATTTGCAGTTTGTCGCTGCGAGCAAATACTTTCCAGTCCACGTGTCGAATGCTGTCGCCCGACACATATTGGCGGTGAGATGCGAAGTCTGTCGCCGATCCTTTGCGGGGCGACACATGCATGCCGTTCATCAATCCTTCGGCGATGCGCTTTGCCCGCAGTTCGAAGGGCGCAAGCTGGGCGAGCGTCTCTGGCGCGAGATACTGCTCAGCTCGCAAGGGTGTTGTGGGCGATTCTCCCATTCATCACGCCGCACTATCCAGCGGGATGGTTTTGACGAGGTCTTCCACAATGCGGTCGGCATCGATGCCGTCGGCTTGAGCGTTGAAGTTCAGCATGATGCGATGGCGCATCACGGGAAGTACAACCGCGTGCAAGTGATGGGGCATGACATGCTTCTCGCCACTGAGGAGTGCCTGCGCTTTGGCTGCCAGAATCAGATACTGTCCAGCGCGGGGGCCGGCACCCCACGAGACGTAGTCACGGATGAATTTTGGCGATGATCCTTCGAGCCTTGTCGACCGCACGAGCCGAAGCGCATACCGAATCATGTGGTCGGCTACGGGAATCTCTCGAACAATTTGTTGGATGCGAAGACAGTCAGTTGCGCCAATCACTTCGTTTGGCTCAAGAACCGAGCCTCCTGTCGTGCGCTTGATGATCTCGATTTCCTGCTGTTCGGATGGGTAACCGATTCGGACCAGGAACATAAAGCGGTCAAGCTGCGCTTCGGGAAGTGGATAAGTGCCTTCTTGTTCTATGGGATTCTGTGTGGCGAGCACGAAAAACGGTCTTGGTAGTTCGTGTGTCTGACCACCAACAGTGACTTGGCCTTCTTGCATCGCTTCAAGAAGCGCTGCCTGCGTCTTTGGTGGGGTTCGATTGATTTCATCCGCAAGTACAACGTTCGAGAAGATTGGGCCCTTCACAAAGTGCAGGGCTCGCGTGCCAGACATTCGATCTTCTTGAATGACCTCGCTTCCTGTCACATCGCTTGGCATCAGGTCTGGCGTGAATTGGACTCTTGTGAAATCAAGTGAAAGCGTCTTGGCGATCGTTGAGATGATGAGCGTCTTTGCCAAGCCTGGAACACCTTCGATTAGGGTGTGTCCCCCACAGAAAACCGAAAGGAGAATCTGGTCAAGTATCGAATCCTGCCCGACGATGACGCGGTGCACCTGGTCGCGGATTTCTTGGGCTATGACATGCACCGCGGCCGCGGCCTCCATTGGATCGGTGCTATGAAGTCTCTTTGTGGCGCTCATTTCCATGGCGGAACCTGCCTCCGAAGTATAGGGTTCACGGATGCCAGAATTGCCCGAAGTGGAGTGCATTCGACGAGGGTTGGAGGGGCTCCTTGTTGGGCGCGCTGTACGACTCGGTCACCTTGGTCGCAACGACATTGTTGGCTCGCTTGAACATCCTCGCGGACAACGAGGAGGTCGAGCGCTGCTCGTGCCACCAGAATCCCTGCTTGATGGTTGTGTTGTCGATCGTGTTCTTCGCAAGGGCAAACAGCTAGCCATTGGCGCGCGGTCTGGCCGTTGGTTGATTGTTCGTCTTGGTATGAGTGGGCAACTGTTGTCGGGCGACCATCTCGCCTCGAAGAAGGATCATGTGCACATTCGTTGGTTCTTGAACGATGGCACTTCGCTGGCGTTTCGAGACGCGCGGCGGTTTGGATCGGTCGTTCCATGTGACGACCAAGACGCGTTGGATGCCCATTGGGGACTCCTTGGGCCAGATGCGCTCTCGGTTGAGCCGCATGATCTTCTTTGCCGCCTTCGACCGAAAAGGACGGCGCTGAAAACCTGCCTTATGGATCAGAGCGTCTTGGCCGGCGTTGGGAATATCTATGCCGATGAATCACTCTTCGGCGCGCGACTTCATCCACTGATGCCCGCTTCTCGGCTCCAGCGCGGGCATGTCGACCGTCTTGTGCTGTCGCTCCGAAAGGTTCTTGTGTCGGCGATCAATCACGGTGGTTCCACCCTGCGTGACTTCTGTACCCCCAGTGGTGTTGGCGGCACATATAGGTCGGCGCACCAGGTCTACGGACGCAAGGGAGAGCCCTGTCCCACCTGTCGGGGCGCGCTTCGGGGGGCACGGATTGGCGGAAGAGCGTCTGTCTGGTGTCCAACTTGCCAAGACAGGCGCATAAGGTCGGTCACCAATGAATAGAAAGAACTCTCATCATCACCGTGGTTGTGTTGACGGTTTGTGGAGAAACACAAAATAAACACACTAAACCTCTATCAATAGAACATTTAGGATAGAGAGCCCTATGCCGACAGCTTGTCGGTTCGCAGTCGCATAGTGATAACCAAGTTTCGGGCGGGGTGGGGGCTATCTCCCGCCTTGGAGTGTCCGAGGCGATCTAGCGAATGGCAACAACAGTGAGCGGCAGATTCTCCACTTATTGTCCACAACACCACCGAAAGGTCAGCGGCTGCTCGGGCGGGCAAAGACACCTTCGATTCGGTTGACAGCATTGGCGATATCCGGATCTGTGTCCTTGCGCTGACCAATGTTTCGGACGGCGTGCAGCACCGTGGTGTGATCACGACCACCGAAGTAACCACCAATCTCCTCAAGGCTGTATCGCGTGTGCTTGCGCGCCAGCCACATGCACATCTGCCGCGGAACTGAGATGGACTTGTGTCGCCGCTTCGAAAGGAGATCAGAGAGGCGGATGTCGTAGTAACGCGTCACCGCTTCCGCGATGGTTTGGATGGATGGCTGCGCCGAAGAGGAGATGCCAAGGCTGTTATCTGCGAGCGCCTCCTTCGCAAGATCAAGATCGATCGCGCGATCATTCGCAAGCGCGAAGCAACGCACTTTCGTCAAACAGCCCTCAAGCTCTCGAATATTGGTATCGATGCGAGCGGCAATGTAGGAGCAAATCTCCTCGGGCACATCCGCTCCAACCAACACTGCCTTCGACTTCAAGATCGCAACACGTGTTTCATAGCAAGGCCGATCCATCCGAGCGACGAGGCCACAGTTGAAACGACTGACGAGACGTTCTTCAAGATCCGGAATGTCGTTGGGCGAAGCGTCGGACGAGAGCACAATCTGTTTGCCCGCTTGGTAGAGCGAATTGAATGTGTGGAAGAACTCCTCTTGGCTCTGTTCCCGCTTTGACAGGAAGTGAATGTCGTCCACCACCAACATGTCGAGATTTCGGAAGCGGTGACGGAAGTCCTGCATGCGACCAGCCTTCACGCACGCCATAAAGATCTCAGAGAACGACTGGCATGAAACGTAGCCGATCCGTGACTGCGGTCTTTGCTTGAGGATGACCTGGCAAATGGACTGCAGCATGTGCGTCTTTCCAAGGCCAACACCACCATGGATGAAGAGCGGGTTGTAGGCGCGCCCCGGATTCGAACCCACAGCAATAGCCGCCGCATGCACAAGCCGGTTTCCCGGCCCAACAACAAACGACTCAAACGTGTAGTCCGGCGAGAGCACGAGCTGCTCATCGAGCTCACTCGGGGCGGAAGGAGTGCTGGTCTGTGAAAGTGCCCGTGCCGGCGCCTCATCCACATCACCAACAAATCTCACCGCGACCAACTTGCCAGTTGCCGCTTGCGCAGCCTCCGTGAATGCAGCCATACACGAACGCTGCAGATACTGGCGGTGCACCCTCTCTGGAACACGCAACGAAACACAGCCACCTGCAACAGAAGCAACCGTGATTTCGTGGAACCAGTGTCGACAGATGTCGGGATGATGGCGACGCAGATAGTCGTCGATCAACGACTTGATATCAGGCTGCGGTGGGGAGACCTTCGACATGGAGTGGTCCCACAGAAGTGGGACGTTCCAACATAAGACACGATCAGCGGATGGTCAACCCGCGTCAGAAGTTTCAGTGTTCTCTGCTTCGCCACCATCGCTAACAACAGAATCAAACTGGAGAGATTGTTGCTCAAGCCTCTTGCGATTCGTCTTGAAGTCCATCAACAGATGCACAGAGTCTTCGGGGCGATCACCCGAAGCAGCGGCGAGTCGCTCGCGCGCGAACGACAGCAATGTGCGGCGCGAAGCGTGCACAACCACCACGTGCTCAGCTTTCCATGCTGCAAGCAGAGGACGCAAATCCTCGATGTGTAGATGTTTACCAATCTTCGCACGATCGCGGTGTTCGCGGTCATAGAAAGTGCATTCACAAATGACGATGCGGGCTTTGGTGAAGTCGTCGTGGAAAAGAAACGGGGCTGGCTCTGTGTCACCTGAGTAGGCGATCAACGGAACCTCAACAGTCTGGGTGATCTCTTCGCCGCGCATACGACGATCTCGAAGGTCGTCCTGCGAGATACCCGTGAGATCACTACGCAACTTCTTGCGCTTTTCAATCAGCGCATACCCAAGACTTGGGATGGTGTGACTGGAAGCGTGAGCTCTCAACCAGATACCGGGCTTGATCTCCACCTCATCGCCAGCCGACAAGCCAACGATGTTGTGGGGGGTTTCCTGGCGTTCTAGCGCAATCCAAGATCGCATCATCTCGCGAATCGGATCCGCCATTTCCAAAGGGCAATAACAGGTTCCAGTTGCCATTTTTTGAAAAAAACGTTGGCTGAAGTAGTAAGGGAGGCCCGCGATGTGATCCATGTGTGTGTGCGAAAGCGCCACAAATGGAGCGGTCAAAATGGGTCTTGGGCACAGCCCAATATCGAAAGCAATGTCGTATTCAGGGATAGAGATGGCGGTTTGCTCTCCAGCGATGGAAATCCCCTGGACCCGGATGGGCGGGAAGTAGAGGAATCCAATCTGTCCGTCGCGGGGGGCTTGTCGAGGAGTCATGGGGTTCACTCGAGTCCGCAAAGCGGCCTCTCTATCGCGATACTACAGGGGTGACCCCTAGGAAACATCGACACACAACTTGCATTCATACAAGTTGGAATCCATTTTGTGTCATGGAGGCGAAGGCGAGTCGTTCAGCAGTGATGGGGCACAGTATGAAAGGAAGCGGGAACTTTGTGAGTGGGGCTGACAACACATGATGATGCAGCCATCTGTACCGAAGCTGCTGGCGATTGACGATTCGGAGTTGATCCACCGTCTGCTGCGGCTTCGCTTGCAGAACGAGCGGATCGAAATGCATTCCGCGACAAGTTCTACAGAGGGGCTTCGCATGGCGAAGGAACTGAAGCCAGATGTAATTCTGCTTGATGTGGACATGCCGCAGATGGACGGGTTCGAGGTGATCAGCCGCCTGAAGGCCAATCCAGAAACCCAAGACATCGCTGTCATTTTCGTGAGCGCAGCGAATGATCCCGGCAATCGAGTGCGAGGTCTCGACCTTGGGGCGGTCGACTTCATCTCGAAGCCATTCGATATTGTTGAACTGAAGGCGAGGTTGCGGTCCGCGCTTCGTGTTCAACACTTGATCGCGATTCTGGCACAGAAGGCGCAGATTGATGGGCTGAGCGGACTCTGGAACAGGACATATTTCGATCAGCGACTCACGGCAGAGCTGTCTGAGGCGATGCGCTACGGGCGACCAATCACATTGGTGCTTGCCGATATCGATCACTTCAAGCAAACAAACGACCGCTATGGGCATCTGTTTGGTGACGTAGTGATCGAGCGGTTTTCCAACATTCTTGGTGGTGGGCGAGTCAGCGATATCGCCTGCCGCTATGGAGGCGAGGAGTTCGCGATCATTCTTCCGAACACCACGATGGCTGAGGCTGTGGATGTCACAGACCGCTACCGACAACAATTGGAATCCACGACATGGCCAGAGCAGCCATCGGCGATCATTACGGCAAGCTTTGGCATCAGCGACATATCAGCGTGTGACCAGCCACCAACAATCAAATCGCTTTGCGCATCAGCGGATCTGGCGCTGTATTCGGCAAAGCAGGCTGGTCGAAATCGTGTGAAGGTCGCCGAGACCACGCCTGTCGGCAGGTGAATCGCATCGGTACCTTGGCATCGCAATGGCGGCAGCCGAAGATGATGCAATCTGCATTCGCCACTGGGACTATTCAGAGACAAGCCAGACAGTCGGACTGCTCACGCTCCGCCACGGGGTCGTGCGTGCCATCGCGAAAGGCGCGAGGCGAGAGCGGAGTGGTTTTTCGGGTGGGGTGGATCTGCTCACGGCAGGGCGCGGCACCCTCCTCATCAAGCCAAACCAGACACTTGCCACACTGACTGGTTGGCAACTGCACGATCACTTCCCCAAGATTCGTTCGAGTTTGGTGGCGAATCGAGTCGCGTTTTACGCAGCAGATCTCGTGAGCCGACTCACAGCATCCAACGATCCACACCCCGCGATGTATCGCGGTCTGCTGAATCTTCTGCGGCAGATTGGCGGTCGTCAGTCGGAGCAGATCACACAGTCACTGCTCCTTGAGTTTCAGTGGCTCATGCTGCATGAAGGGGGCCTACAACCGGTGCTTGGTGCGTTGGAGGGCGATGATGGCGCGGTGCTCTTTGCACCACACGATGGCGGCAAGATCACCACAAACGCGGAGGGACTCGTTTGGAAGGTGAGACCCGCGACAGTGAGACTGCTGCAGTCCCTTCAGCGCGACGGAGGTCTTCCAGAGGGCACCATCGATCGAGAGATTCTGCAGCGGGCGAATCGTCTGCTTGCGGCGTACATCCGAGAGATCATTGGCGAGCAGCCCCCAACGATGCTTGCGCTGTTTGGCGAGATCACCTGAGGGCTAGACTGCGTTTGTGACCACGCGCTTTCAAGAAACAACGCTGTCCAACGGACTTCGGATCGCGGCTGAAGTGACGCCAACGGCGGCAAGCGCAGCGGTGGGCATGTTTGTGCGTACTGGTACACGCGATGAGCCGAGGGAATTGATGGGAGTCAGCCACTTTCTTGAGCACATGATGTTTAAGGGATCGAAGACTCGTCGCGCTGACGAGGTGAACGAGGCCTTTGACCGCATTGGCGCACGGAACAATGCCTTCACATCGCACGAATTGACCGCGTATCACGCGCACACGGTTCCAGAGCACACGCTTGATGCCCTCGGACTTGTTGCGGATCTGCTCCGACCGGCACTGCGACAAGAAGACTTCGATCAGGAACGCGGCGTGATCCTTGAGGAGATCGCCATGTACGAAGACAACCCATTCTGGACCGTCTATGAGCGTGTTCAAGAGGCGTACTTTGGCGCACACCCACTTGGCTTTCGTGTGCTTGGCACACCAGAGTCGATTCGGGCGTTGCAATGCGAATCTATGCGGACCTATTTCGACGAGCGTTATGCGCCTTCGAACACAGTGGTCGCCGCAGCCGGAAACATCGACTTTGATGCACTCGTGCGACGGGCAGAGAAAGAGAGCGCTCAGTGGAAATCGCCAGGTGTTGCGCGCACCTATCCGCCACACACTTCCCATGAATCAAGGTTCACGTTTGCGGACAAGCGTGCGACCCGCGCGTACATGATGTTTGCCTGGCCAGGACCCGATCAGTCAGACCAACGCAGATATGCGGCGGCAATGTGCGCGTACATCCTTGGAGGACAGGACGGATCTCGGCTGTACTGGTCGCTGATAGAACCAGGTATAGCCGTTCATGCAACAACGGAGCATCAAGGACATGACCGCTGTGGACAAGTGATTGGTGCGGTGGTCTGTTCAAGCGACGACGTGGAGCGGGCAAGCGAGATCTTTACGAAGGAGTGTCGGGCACTTTACGACTCACTCTCCGAGGTGGATCTCACGCGCGCACGGAGCATGGTCGCCACCGCCGTCGCGTTGGCGGGGGAAAGTCCATCGGGCCGCATGCGGCGACTTGGGATGAAACTCTCCACGACGGGCGAGTACCGATCGCTTGAAGACGAACTTCGGAACATTCAGGCGTTGACCATCGACGATCTACGCGAGTGCCTTGTTGCATTTCCGCCGACGCCGATTGTCAGCGGCTGTGTATTACCGCCGAAGTAACTGCTTGGCTTTAGAGCAGTCGAAGACCCGCTTCCCAAATCGTTTCGCCAGAGGCGGAGACGGATTCACGCGTCCAGGAAATGACGACTGTTCGAGTCGTACTGATACCTGAGCGCCAGAATGTGGCACGACCCGTCAGACCCTCCATCAGGAAAGCGTGCGTGCGAATACGAAGCCCAGTCTCACTGCAGTCGAGTCCCTCATAGGACTGCAGCTCGAAAGGGCGATGATGCCAGTAAACATCGACAGGACAGGTCAGTTGCGTGCGGCCACCGCCGCGCCGTTCTTCTGCAAGAGCCAGTTCCGTTGCACGCCGAATCGCTGATCGAATGGATTGACTAAGTTCCACGTTCCCCTTCCTTCCGCAGGTTCAACACCCACAGACACATCATTGGATTGCGCAGTCCCCCAGGCAAGTCCAAGTGCAACAAAAACCATTTGTTTGCGAAGGCAACTGCGAAAAGCGCATTATCTCCCACCTGCGAGCGCAGCAGCCTGCTCGTCCGCGTGGTAGGAACTCCGCACCAGCGGACCACTTTCACACACCCGGAAACCCCGGGCAAGCGCCTCCCGCTTGAATTCAACAAAGACATCTGGGTGAACCCACCGGTCGATCGGCAAGTGATTGCGTGTGGGTTGTAGGTACTGCCCAATGGTGAGGATGTCAGCGCTTGATTCCTTCCGCACATCATCCATCAGTTCAAGCACCTCATCATCACGCTCTCCAATGCCAACCATGATGCCTGTCTTTGTGACAAGGCCGCTCGCCTTGAAAGCAGCAAGAACCGCGAGACTTCGTTCGTACTTGGCCTGTGGACGAACCGCCGGGTGCATGCGCCGAACAGTCTCCATGTTGTGGCTGATGATCTCGGGTTTGGCATCGCACACCACGCGCACAGCATCTAGGTCACCACCAAAGTCACCCACAAGAACTTCCACACTCATGCGTGGACATGTGTGGTGAACTCGCTCGATTGTTTCCGCCCAAACCGCAGCGCCGCCATCAGGTAGCTCATCCCGGTTGACGCTCGTAATCACGACATGGCGCAGATCCATCAGACGCAGGCTCTCCGCGACACGGCGTGGCTCATCATGGTCGAGGGATGCGGGTCGCCCAGTCTTGACATTGCAGAAACCACATGATCGCGTGCAGGTGTCGCCCAGAATCATGATGGTGGCGGAACCCCTGCTCCAGCACTCACCCATATTGGGACAACTTGCCTCTTGGCAAACGGTGTGCAAACGGTTCTCCTCGATGATCTTCCGAAGACGCGTGTACCCCTCGCCACCAGGCATTCTGGCACGCAACCAGTCGGGCTTGCGGCGAAGATCGAGTTGATACGTTTTTTCACCTTCCGCTTGACCAAGAATGCGATCGGTCAAACTGAATATGGACGCACCCGTCGACCGTTGAGTGTCGCCGCCGAGAGGTCTCGGATGCCGAGCAAGCGTTCGAGCGACGGCGTCTCGCGGGATGGGTGGAACCGAACTCATCGAAGAACCAAGTCTATTCCCGCTTTGCCCCAAACCAAGAACAACAACCTATCTGCTTTGTGCGGCTTGTGGACGAGGTGGTGTTCCCGTGCTGACTGGCGGAGGTGCGACAAAGAGGCGATCAGGCTGCAGAACAAGGGTCTGTATCTCGCCGCTTCCGCTTTGAGTGATGATGACTTCGCCCGCCTGTTGCTCGAAGGGACCGAGCGTGAGCGGCACACCATCAATACCGCCAGTCTTGATGCCGTCGCTCGGGCCCCATGTCCACCGACCGTCCTCGGGTGCTCCACCTTTCCAGACGCGCAGTCGGCCATCCGCGAGGAACAAGATCGAGTCAGCGTTCACAAAGCCCTTCGAAGAGCGCTCGGTGTCAACAGTCCACTTGCCAAAGAGTGGTGATGCCGCCTGAGCAACAGGAAGTGCCTTCCGAACACCGCCCTTCACAACAGCGCCTGTCGAACCCCGTCGCTGTGGCATAGATGTGCGCCGCGCTAGCTCGGTGAGCGCTGGTGGCTGTTCTTTCGTCTCATCGGCTTCGGTCGAGTGATCTGCCGATGGATCTTCAACTGTTTCTGGCGCAGGTGGAATCTTGATGGCCCCAGACTGTGGCGTGGATGTGCGAGTGTTGGATGCTGCAGATGTGGCTATGTCACCGTTGCTGTAGAGGGGCGCGATGACATCATCCTCATGGGCCGTCTGTGTCGTGCCAACGGGCAGTGGCTCTTGTACCGGTGTGCGTGACGCGGTGTTCTGCTGCGAATCGCATCCACTACACATCAGGGTTCCACACAAAGCAGCTGCAGCAAATGCTCTACCGAGATTCTTGTGTGCACGACTGTTCATCACAGGGTCAGCGTAGCGGAGCGGAAAGCCAGCTATTCGGCCAGCATGAGTGGAAGTGGAACGCCAAGACGCTCGGAGAGTGCGCGTAGAAGCAGGTACTCACGGTCAGTGGTTTCTGCGTCATGGGAGACACATGCAAAGGCCGCATCGATGAATTGCCCTGCGGCCACGGGGCGGAGCATGCTGATGACATCGAGATCTTGAGCGACGGCATCGAGTGTTCGTTGTTCCCTGGGAGGAAGTTCGCCCGCGTGGAAGCCAAGTGCCGCAAGACCGACATGGAACGCGGCAGCCGCCGCGCGCTCATCCGTATGACCCTGTAAAGCAAGTACGCCAAGCAGTCGTGTGGCGGGCACAGCAAGCGCGCGAAGATTTGCGTCGTTCTTGCGCGACACTTCACCCCCTTTGAGGCTCAGGGGCACTTCCACACGCATTCGCAGCACCTGCAGCACAACCCACTCGAACAGCGTTGTCTTGCCGTCCACACGCACAACATCTGCCAGCAGCGAGCGGAATGCGCCGTACTCGATTGGGTCGAGGCGAACAAGCGTTGCACAAGCCACATCGATCATCGCCATGCGGTGTCGAGTTCCTTGTGAACCAACGAGGGGTGCAAGTCTCCGCACGGTGGCGAGAACATCGGGAAGTCGTGAACGGATCAGCGTGAACTGTCGCTCCGAGAGATCGACATCTGTATGCATACAGATAGCAAGGACGATCGCGCGCGCACCCGATCGATCGTGAATCGCCTGCTCGATTTCAGGTGCAGTTTCATCGAAGGCAGAGTGAACAGCTTGCAATCCTGGGGCGGGAACACTGCCGATCGCGGCGACACTTGCCGCCAAGTTCCCAGGAATTGGTCGAATGGGTTGGCTCGTGCGACTCGGCTGGGCAGCAGGCGAAGGAGTTGTTGTGGTGGCGGGCGGGAGAACGCCACCAGCGATCGCCTCGATACGGGCAATTCGCACATCGATGGGGGGATGCGATGCGAAGAATGCGTTGAACCCCGAGGCAAAGAACATGTGATTGAACTGGCTCGCTTGTGGCGACGAGACAGCGCTGCCATGTTCCTCAGCAATCTTGCGGAGCGCGCCCGCAATGCCGGCGGGGTTCCGTGTGTACTGAACGGCGCTCGCATCCGCGAGGAACTCGCGCTGACGGCTGATCGCGGCTTGCATGAGACGCGCGAAAAATGTTCCAACCGAACCAATGACCAGCAGCGCGAAGCCAACAAACGCAATGCCTGCGGCTTCCTTTCGCCGTCCTGCATGCCCGCCTGCACGAAGAAGGATGTGGCCAACCAATCCAACAGCCATCACACCGAAGATGGCGGCGACAGCGCGCATGTTGATCCGCATATCGCCGTGGAAGATGTGGCTGAACTCATGTGCCATGACACCCTGAAGTTCATCTCGCGTCAGAGATTCGATCGCCCCCCGCGATACCCCAAGCGCAGCATTCTGCGGTGTACTTCCGGCGGCAAATGCATTGATAGAGGAGTCTTCCATCACATAAATGGGCGGTATGGGCATACCGCTGGCAATCGCCATCTCTTCGACGACATTCAAAACCTTGCGTTCCGCCTGATCATGCGAACCTGGATCGATTCGCGTGCAGCCAAGAGACTCCGCAACTGCCTGCCCACTGCCACTGAGCGTGAGCAGTTTGAACAGGAAGGGGATGCCGACTAGACACCCACCAATCAAAATGCCGAGCGGCCACGCGGCGGGCTGAATGCCGGTGGTCACAATAGTGACAGCGCCGATGACGCCAAACATTCCAAAGAGGAAGAGCACTACGAGCCACCCCGTACGAGACTGAGCACGCTCCTGATGTTCGAAGAATGACGCCATTGGGGCGAACTCAAAGAAGACAACAGGCGGACTAGGAGAGCCTCACTTCAGGTACGGCACGGTCATTCACCGTCGCCTCGAAGAGCCCCATCGCCGCGAAGCCGAAGAGACGAGCGAGCAGATTTGAGGGAAAGACGGAAAGCGCGGTGTTGTAGGACATCACCGAATCGTTGTAAGCCTGACGGGAGAACGCGATGCGATTCTCGGTCGACGACAACTCCTCCTGAAGTGCAAGCACATTGGTGGACGTCTTGAGGTTCGGATAGTTCTCCACCGAAATCCGAAGTCCAGCGAGTAGCCGGTCGAGTGATTGGCTTGCGTTCGCCACGCCGCGAAGCGCGGCGAAATCGCCAGGCGTCATCCGCAGCGCATCGAGACCGGCGAGTGCAGCCTGCCGAGCGCGCGTCACATCTTCGAGCGTCTGTCTCTCGTGCGCCATGGCGCCCTTCACCGTCTCGACCAGATTCGGAATAAGGTCGCAGCGTCGCTTAAGTTGCACATCAATCTGGCTGAACGCCGCCTGCGCGCGAACACGTCTACGGACAAATCCGTTGTAGATCATCAATACCCAAATGGAAGGGAGTACGAGGACTACGGCAGCGGCTCCAAACACGATCGCCATAGTCGGAGAAGAATAGTCGACCAGATCACACTACCCTTGCACTCGCGTGACGCTCAGACCATCAGACATTCCTGCGCACCTGCGCGGCACACTTGACCGACTCGGTTTTGGATCGCCTACGGCGGTGCAGGCTGCGATGCATGCGCCGTTCATGGAGCACCGCGATGTGCTTGCGCTTGCGCCGACAGGGAGCGGGAAAACGCTGGCATTCGGCGTGCCGTTATTGGCGAAGCTCCTGCTGCGACCTCCCGAGCTGCACAAGGCGGGGCGGGGCGTTCGATTTGTGAACCCACACGACAGGCTTCGAGCAGTGGTTCTCTCGCCTACGCGAGAACTCGCGCAGCAGGTTGCGAGTGACCTCACGCAGGCTGCGAAAGGCACAGTCCTCCGTATTGGAGCGGTGTTTGGCAAGAGCGCTCTCGCACCGCAGCGAGAACTCGTTGCGGGAGGTCTGGACATTCTTGTGGGCACGCCTGGGCGGCTGTTGGAACTGCTCGATCTTGGAGCGCTGACGCTCGCGCGCGTTTCCTGCGTGGTTGTGGACGAGGCGGACCGCATGATGGACATGGGCTTCATGCCGCAGGTCGAGCGTGTGATGGGATGGGTGCCCACCGATCGTCAGGTGGTGTGCCTGAGCGCAACACTGCCCGCGATGACCGAATCACGGGTGCTGCAATTGCTGCGGAATCCGGCGCGAGTGGATGTGGGTCTTCGAAATGCTCCGGCGCACCGCCGACATGTGCGCTGCGATGTGTCGGATGAAGATAAGTCGGCGCTTCTCGTTGCACTGATCCGCGAACACCACATGAAGGGTCTGGTGGTCTATGTGCGGACGAGACGGCGCGCGGGCTGGGTTACACAGGCGCTGCGACACCACAAGATCTCCGTCGATGTTCTGCATGGCGACCGTTCGCAGCGTGCTCGAAACGACGCGCTTGCCGCGTTCGCCGCAGGAACCGTGGACTGCCTTGTGGCGACAGATGTTGCCGCTCGTGGTCTGCATGTGCCGCGCATCAAGTCGGTCGTGAACTACGACGTGCCACTGATGCCCGAGGACTTTGTGCACCGCGTTGGCCGTGCCGGGCATGGCGGGGGGGAAGCCGAGAGCTTCACATTCGTGGACCGCGAGGAGTTTGGCGCCTGGCGGGCGATAGGGGTGCTGTCAGGCGTGGAGACGACTGCGTTCACACTCCCTGATTTCACCCCGTATCAGCGCGCGAAGAGTGGTCGTGTGCAGCGGCGCGGTCGGGGTATCAAAGTGGACTTTGGCGGTGGTGCGCCTCGGCTTCGTGGCGGGGTCGGACAGAAGCCGCTTCAGTGGGAACGATCAGGTGATGGTGGACGCAAGGGGAGCGGGGGAAAGATCGGTGCAAAGAAGAAACGCCAGCGGTCGGCGCCGATTACGGTGGGGCAGAAGCGAGGGTCTGGTGTTCGCCGCACTACGCGGTGAAGCAGCACTGCTTCAATCAGTCTGCGCGGAGCAGGGGGATGCAGAAGTACACGAATAGGTAGATCGCAAGCGCGAGCGAGCCCAGCACGGCGTTCGCCCTGATCGTGAGGCTGAGCACACGCCCCCAGTAACCATCCATGGTTGGATCCTGTATTGCTCGGTGCACAACAGCGACACCAAAGACTAGCGGCACCATCAACAACCACCAGGCGTTCCCGAGGGCGGTCATGGGTTGCAAGAACGGCATCCAAGCGACAAGAGCGCTCATGTCGTCCCCCCCCCTGGATTGGCCGGCTGCCGCCGCAGCGCATCAAGAATCACGACGACATTCATCAGTCCTGCGGTGAAACAGAACAAGGTGCCGACTTCATTCGACATTGTCACCGTCTTGAACGATGTGACTCGTGGTGGCGGCAGGCGAGGGTTCGATGGCGGCGAGGGGATGAGCCGCCCAACTTTGCCAGTCTTCAGGAGAGCGCTGTTTGCCCAGTCGGCTGCGAATGCAATGGGGCCTGCGCCAGCCTGTGCGTAAAACCAGAGCGCGTCTTCGCGGCGATCCACACAATCGACGCCGCCTACGAAAACCCCCGCCAGAAACATCCCAAGAATGCCACTCATTGCTCGAAAACCGCGTTGTCGGTGCCCAAGGAGCACCTGCCCGAGGCCGGGCAGCACCCATCCCATCAACGCCGGGAACCAGTTGAGCGGACCATCGACCGAATCAGACTGTTGGGTCATGGTGGAAGACTCGCGCAGGAGGCTACAGTACGCGTTCAAACATTGGAGATAGCAGTGATGGCGACCCCTGACGCGAACAAGCCCACAAGCAAGGACAAAGAGTCGGTGATTGATCGGCGTGTTGGAATCGATCGACGCGATCTGCAACCGACATCTGTGACCAACCTGGAGCGCCGCCGCGGCCCCGGTCGGCGATTGACGGATTTTGTGAAGTCCGCCGAAGAGGGCGAGATGAGCCGGGAGCAGTACACGTTTCTGGTGGCGATTGACGCCTTCAAACGTGTCAATCACAAGACATTTCCGACTTGGACCGATGTGCTAGAGGTCGTTCGCAAGTTGGGCTACCGCAAGACGATGCCATCGGAACTCAGTCTTGGCGATACGGTTGAAGATTGGACCGAAAAGCCGAATGCGGCAAGCAATGTGACCAAGCTGGCACACGAGGCGGACTGACCACACCCTCTAGTCCGCCGCGCGCCACCGCCCCCCGGGGTGCCCCCCGGCGAGTTGGTGATGGTTCAGGGCTTCTTCTTAAAAAAATCTGCGTTGATCTGGATGTACTTGGACCACTCGGCCGGCAAGTCATCCTTCGGGAAGATCGCTTGGACTGGGCACTCATCGACGCAGAGTCCGCAGTCGATGCATGTGTCGGGGTCGATGTAGAGCTGTGTGCACTCAGAAAACTTCTCACCCTTCTTTGTCGGGTGAATGCAGTCGACTGGGCAGACCTCAACACACGAGGCGTCCTTGGTACCGATGCAGGGTTCAGCAATGATGTGCGGCATGTCGGGTCGGGATAATACAGAAATCAGCAGAAATGAAGCCCAAAAAGCACCGAAAGCCGGCACGATGCCGGCTTTCGGTACAAATCATCCATTCACTGCGACTTAGCGGCTCTTCTTGGCCTTCTTCGCAGCCTTCTTCGCAGCCTTCTTCTTCTTTGCCATGGTGTGGCTTCCTTTGTCGTTACGCTTATGCGTCGGAGAGAGCCTGCGCCAGCGTAACGAAGACGCACACTCAGGAACAGTCATTAGTGTTATCGACTGTTCACGATCGAATCTTGACATGATGATTCCACAAACACCCTCATCCTGTCAAGACCTTCACCTAAAAGTTTTTCTGTTTGGTGCCTCTGGGAGGATGGGGCAGCGCATTGATCGACTCTGTGCGGCGTCATCTGGACACATTCGAGTGACTGGGCGAAGGGATCGTGACGGACTTCCCGACGCTTGCCCGCCGGAAACGAATGTGATCATCGATTTCTCATCGAACGAAGGCACTCTTGAGGCGGTTCGGCGTGCGCGAGAGGCAAGGGTGGCGCTTTTGGTTGGCACAACGGGCCTGACGGCGACCACGCTTGGCATCTTGCGAGATGCCTCGGTCGAGATTCCCGTACTCGTGTCACCGAACACCTCTTTGGGTGTTGCGGTCGTCCGTCACCTGACGAGCGAGGCCTCGCGACTTCTCGGTGAGGCGTTCACGCTGTCCATTCGAGAGGTGCATCACACGCGCAAAGTCGACAAGCCATCAGGTACGGCGCTTGCGCTTGCGGATGCCGCTGCCAGGGGAGGCCACCCGATCAGTGCCGCGCAGATCGAGTCTGTGCGTGAAGGCGATGTTGTGGGTGATCACGCCTTGGTGTGGGAGGGTTCTGCTGAGCGAATCACGCTGCGCCATGAGGCGAAGGATCGCGATCTTTTTGCACAGGGCGCGATCGCGATGGCGCGATGGATTTGCGGGCAAAAGGCAGGTTTTTACGGCATGGACGACTGGTTCTCATCATGGAAGGATGCTCGAGCATGAGTCTTGTTGTTCCGCTTCACACGATGAAAATCGGTGAGATGCCACTCGTGGTGGAGACGGTCAGCGACAGCAGCACGGCAACGGTTGCGTGGCTGTTGCCAGTAGGGTCTGCTGGCGATCCGATGGGTGCCGCGGGTGAGGGGGAGTCGGCGCTACTTGCGGAGGTCATTCAGCGGGGTGCGGGGAGCCGCGACAGCCGCGCATTCTGTGATGCTCTTGACTTGATCGGTGTACAGAGGGGAACGGCAAGCGCGATGCACCACATCGCCATCACGGCCACATGCTTGGTGGAGCACATGCCCCACATGCTTGAGCTGCTGACCGACATGGTTCGTCGCCCCCACATCGGGGAGGAGGCGGTCGAAGCCGCGCGAGATCTTGCGCTGCAAACCCTCGGATCGCTCCGAGACGACCCTCAGCACTATGTATCGATGCTGCTTGGCGGCATCGTTCACCCTGCCCCCTTCAATCGGCATGGCTTCGGCACGGAGGAGGGTCTGATGGCATGCACGCAGGACGTGCTCCGTGTGGCGTGGGCAAGGCGTGCACGACCTGGCGGCAGCATCATCGGAGTCGTTGGGGGTATGGAAGCCGAGCAGGTCTGGAAGACGCTTGAACCACTGCTGGCCGGGTGGAGTGGCCATGCCGACGAGGTACGAGAGAGCGCACCGGCGCGTCGAGGCACAACCTTTGAACGGCAGGAGTCGGCGCAAACGCACATGTGCATCGGCTTGTCGGCGCCGAAGGAGTCCGACAGTGCAAGCATGCTGCACCGACTTGTGGTGCGCGTGCTTGGTGGGGGCGGGATGGCGAACCGACTCTTCAGCGAAGTGCGGGAAAAGCGCGGTTTGTGCTACTCAGTGGGCATGGATTACGCGGCGGGGCGAGACCGCGGACTTTCCAGCATTTACGCCGGCAGCACGCCAGACCGGGCAGCAGAGACGATTGAGTGCATCCGCGGTGAACTGCGCCGTATGGCCGAGGGAGTTTCGCCTGATGAGTTTGAGCGCGCCGTGATTGGGCTTAAGAGCAGCACGATCATGAACGGCGAACGGTCGTCAGCGCGTGCGGCGGCGATCGCAAGCGATATGCATCGTGTTGGTAGGGCGCGCACACTCGCGGAAGTCGTCGCACGGATCGATGCGTTGACGATCGATTTGGTGAACGCCTACTGTCGACAGGCGTTCTCGGGGTCTGCCCTTGATGCGATGTCGTTGGCAGTAGTCGGGCCAGAGCCACTCTGATCGACTGTGTGTGGGAGCGTGCGGGAGCGTCATGGCGAGGGGGAGCGTCGTGTGGCATCCCTATACTGGTTGCATGTTTGAGGGCGTTCCCATCGAGGCTGGAAAGCGTGTGCGCGTGACGCAGCAATTACCCACACCCGAAGGTGCATGGACAACCGCCGTGGAGGGCACGGTGCGGCGCTGGCGTCAGGCGACGACGGGGTCTTGGTTTGCACACAGCAAGGACGATCGCCTCTGGCTCGACCGACTCGAAATGCGGCTCGATGACGGTGAAGTCACCGTATTGAACCTCGATCAATACTCGCTCGTTGAGTCGGTCGCGTCTTGAACGCTGGGCTGGCGTAGTCGGTCAGGTGCCCTCATCCATGCGCCGTATCCCGATCATGGCAGCGCGTGCGCCGAGCCAGCCTGACAACCACAGCAGCACCGAGGTTGCCACAAGCATCCAGAGACCGAGTCGAACATCGACCCGAATGATCCCCTGACCCTCCATCAGGAATAGTCCGAGTGCGAGAGCGAGCACATCGAGCATGCACCACTCGTGGATCCAACTGATCCAACGCCATCTGCGTCGATGCACGCGGGGGGTTGCGGGCACGATCCAGGCCCAGACTTCCGCGGCCAAAGTCAGCGCGGGCATGGCAACGAGCCCCACTGTGGAGAGGATCGCAAGCGGCCAGTTCTGATCGTGGATCATGGTGGCTGGGATCGAACCAACGCCATAGGCGGAGTCGTGAAGCAGGAATTGGTTCACTTGCAGGAACGGCTGCGTGAGTGCGGCAATAAAGAGTCCGCAGGCGAGCAGCAACACGACGATCGCGATCACACCGAGTGAACCGGTGCGGCGCGCGAGTGCTTGGCGGCGCCGTGGTTGCTCGGCCCGTTCTTGAATCTCGCGAGCATCGAGTGCGGATGCGAAGATGGAAAGCAACATTGTCATGGCGATGGCGGTTAGAAAGCAATACACGCCGACATATGTGGTGGTGGAGACTGCCCATTGATCTGTTGCGAGCAGCACAAGAATCAGCACGCTGAGTGGATCGAGCATGCTCCACTTACCAAGTATGCCGAGCCACTCGATGACATGTGTCCGCCGCGGCCCCGGCGGGAGCAGCAACCAGACCCACGCCAACATGAGGATCTTCACAAATGGAAAGACAACGCTGAATCCGAAGATGAGCAGAACAAGCAGGTAGAGCCCGCCTTGCCACAAGAGCGATACTGTTCGCAAGAGTGAGTAGTCCTCACCGCCTGCGATGAAGACCGCGATTCGAAGGAAGGGGAGCAGAAGCCCCGCAATCTGCAGCCCGAGTGCGATGGTGAGCGCGGAGAGCCACACCCAACTCCACGCGCCGAGCTTGTGGTGGAAGGTTTGTTTCTCGGCGCGCGATCCCATTGCACAATCAGACTAACGATCATGCCGCCGAACGACTGATCTAGCATCCGAGTGTGGCGCGGTTGCAGCGTGCTGATTCGGTGACAGCGGATCTTGTCCTCCACAAAGGGTCCCTCCTGCGTGTGTTCGTACAGGAGTTGGCTCCCACGCCGGGGCGGCTTGCGTCTGCGCTTCGGGCAACGGCCGCAGTGTTATCGGCAGTCGTGCTCACGGTGTGGATCGGCGATTCGAACTTTGCGATGTGCCCGCTGGCAGCGCTCACGGAGTGTTCGCCTGGCACGGTTTGGACGGTCGGACTTGTGGTGCGGCGAATCCTCGCCAGTTTCGGCTGTTCACTGGTTTCCATTGGCATCGTGGCTGCGTTCTCGCAAGCACAGGCGGTTCTATTCGTTTTCATACTGTTGGCAGTTTGGCTAGGGCTTTATCTAACGCGCGTCCTGCCAGTGGGGCAGTCCGGACTTCGTGTGGTCATTTGGACGCTCGGGCCGCTAATTGCGACTCCGCTGGACGACCCCGCGAACTTCGAGCAGGCCGCACTGATGACATCTCTCGGGATTTCGGCGGGTGTGCTGATCGCCTATGTCGCGGCCCTGTTCATCTTCCCGACTTCGGAGTCGCGTCGCGCTCGGGAGGCGGTCATGAACATGCTCGGTGATTCAACAGGTCGCTGTGCCAGTGCTTGATCGATGATGCCATCAATGCCATTTGTCAATATCTCTGGAAGTTCACTCTCGGGCGTCGGATCGATTGGGGGTGCGGTGGATACGGGAAAGCCCGCGACACTCCGCAGATCGCCTTCCGCGACAAAAACATCCGCGCGCCGCTTCTCCAATCGCGAGATCGCTTCCGCCATCGATTGCCGTGAAGTGAGAAGGTCTGGCTTGGTCGCAAGACCAAGGCTGAGTCGGCGTTCCGTCGACTTCAGAACGCTCGCCGCGGCAATGACATCCTGCTCAGCTGCTGCGCGAAGCCCAAGGGTCGACTCAAGTTCGAAGTATGCGTCCTGCACCTCGTACACGGTTCGCTGCAGGGTGCGGTCATGGCTGAGATTGGTCGCGGCGACTTCGGCCCGAGCACGATCCGTGTCCGCATCCCTGCGCCCAAAGTCCAAGAGGAGCCACCATGCGTACATCTGCGGCGAGAAACGCGCCTCGCGATCAGCCTCTGCTTGCGGACTGAACGACTCGCCTGGCCGATCGAAGTAGCTCATACTCGCCTCAACGCCAACGCGAGGCGCGTACGCGGCGAGTGCATTTTGTTCTCGTGCTGCGGCTGCGCGCGCGCGGTACCAAGACTCGCGTGTCGCGGGATTTGCCTCAAGGGCGGCTGCCGCAAGTTCGGCAAGGCCTCACACTCGCTCAATGCCCGGCCCGGCGCCATCGGTCGGAACTGCCGACCCTTCAGCCGAGTTGGCAGCCTGCAATGCCACCGCAGATCGGATGCCGCGTTCCATGAACGCCGCTTGCTCCACATCCGATGCTCGCCCGAGTGCACCAAGCTGCGCAACCAGCGAGTTCGGATCAGCCGCAGGCCGTCTCGGCGACTCGGCGGATGGTCCGCGAGCTATCTCCGCCTCGATCTTGCGATCCATGTCGGCGAGACCCTGTTGCCAAAGAGGGTCACCACTTTGGCATCCTGTGATGGAGACCAGAAGGCAGATTGTTGCGCCACGAAGCGTGGGCGTTTGGGGGTAGGAAGTCGAGAAGGTGCGGTGCATTGTGTCGTGTCGATAGCCCACGGGCGAGACAACTGCGAAAAAGGTCGCGAAAGACCCTGAATGCAATGAAGATATCGACCGTTTCCCGTCGAAGGCTGTAGTGCACCAAAGCGGGTGGAGCGGCATCGGTTCGCGCTGTCATTGCAGAACCATTGGTGATCGATGCAGTGCGTGCGGCTGGCGTGTGAAGGTCATACCAAGACGCGTGCGTGCGACACCCAAGATTGCGTTGATGTGCCACCCAACATCTCCACACCGTCGATGCGATTGAGGTACTGCCTAGCCGCCTGTTGCAGTGCGCTGTGGCGCGGCCGCGGGTCGACCTCGGTCGTTTGTGTCCGTCGGCATGTTGGGCGTACCGGGGATCTTCGGCGATGCCACCGGGCGTGTCGGTTCAGGCTGGAGTTCAGCCGGCAGCGGAATGTGCTTCCAGGGGACCGTTTCAACACTGAAGTTTTTGGACACCTTGCCGCGGCGCACGGTCAGCGTGATCGATTGCCCTGGCGATGTCTGTTGCAGCGCCGCACGAATGGCAAGAGGAGTCGCTGGGGCTTTGCCGTTCACTGCAGTGACGATGTCGAAATCCTCGATGCCCGCGCGGTAGCCCGGTCCACTTGGCATGACGCTGACGACAAGCGCACAACCGTTCACATCAGAACCAAGGTGCTTGACGAGCGCTTCCCCTGGTTCCTCAAAGCGAATGCCAAGCATGACGGGCGGATGCTCAGGAGGCTGAGGGATTGGAATGCTCTGAAGCACTTGCCCCTGTGTACCAATGATCTCGATCGCGTTCTCCGTACGGCGCACATGTTGCTTCGCGACAGGTCGACCATTGATCGTCACATGAATCTCGTCGCCAACGAAGTGCAGGTCGATCTGGGGTGGCAGCGGTGGTGTCGGCGGCGGCGTTGGCGCTGCCTGTGGTGGCGGTGTTGGCGGTGGGGGCGGAGTTGGTGCAGACTCCGCTGTGGTCGCGGGGGGCGTCGGGGCATCGGGTGCTGTTGCGGACGCCGGTTCCAGTTCTGTCACCGATGCATCAGTCGTTGGGTCAGGCTGCTTTCGTGTTTCGATATGCGCTGTCGGTACACGAGTAATGCGAACGCTCTCGACAACTGGATCGGCAGCTTCTGGTGCCAAATCATCGGCGGGAATGGTCAGGCCACCCGGCTCAGGTCCAGGCACTTGGTCATTTGGCAGGTCGCGCATGCCGAAGGCGACGGGCGCGTTCTCCTGCGGCGCAGCCGTCCTCGTGTCTGATGTGGTCGCACAACCTGCAGCGACCACACTTACGACACATCCCGAGATACCGAATCGCACAATCATGAGCGAGCTATATCTTACCCGTAGCATCGCGGACAATGGCGTTTGGTTCTCCATTCGTGCTTGCTCTCCGGGGCACCCTAGTGGCTGGGATGCTTTCGCTCGCCGCGTGTGCTGGAGCGCCGCAGTACCGGCTGAACGATGGCACCGTCTACCCGTTTGGACCCGCCAAGGCGGTGGTGCACCGTTTGTCGAGACTGCAGTCGGATGGGGACGGCGTCGTCCGTAGAGCGGTTGTGTTCATTGAGTTTCGCGACCTCGATGAGGAAACCTGCCGGGGAGTCGGTGATTTAGAGGTTGCGCTTGTGGTGTCGGGGCGTGAGCCTCAGTCCAAGCGGCTGAATCTCGATAGCACGAGTGAGAATAATGCTCGGTGGAACCGCGCACTGCGCATGTATGAGGTGCTCTTCACGATCGATCCGCCGCTCGTTGGCGGAAAACTGCCTGCGATACGAGTCGACTTGAGATGGACATGCGGGACCAAGCCTGCGGTCATGGATTCGGCACAGTTGGACGCATTGCCGGCGCAGTGACTGCCGAGGGCTTGTTGGGCGCGGTCTGCGGCGCACCCGTTGCATCGCCCTGATACTTGCGTTCATACTTGTCGCGCAGCAGCGTCTGATGACTCTGGAGTTGCACCGAGCTACCGTCAATCCAAGCGGCAGTCACGGATGAAGTCACCTCGAATGGATCGCCAGAATGGAGTAGCAGCGTGGCGCTGCGCGCCGCAGCGATCGTGCCGTACCGATCTGCGACCCCACACAGTTCCGCGGGATTCCGTGTGATGGCAGCTAGTGCCTCTTCACGCGGCATGCCAAACGCGGCGGCCATCGCCGCGTGGTGGGCGATGTTGCGATCGTTGCTTGGTTCATCGCCGCATGCGATCACGACTCGGATACCACGCGCAGCGAGCCGCGCGGGCAGCGTGTACGAATCGTCATATGACTGGTGAGCGAATCGCGGCAGTTGAAGCGTGCCCAGAACGATCACGGGAACCTGATGCTGCACAAGCAGATCCGAAACCGCCTCGGCACCCTGACCACCAACGATCACAGGGCGAAGTTTTCGCTTGGTTGCCCAGAGCACAGCGGACTCAATCTGCCCTGTGCTCGCTGCCGAAATGAGCAGTGGTCGCTCACCGGCAAGCACATCGGTGAGGCTGTTGTAGCGCGCATCAAGCGGCAGTGACGGGTCCGCGGCGCGGGCACGGATCGCAGCGGCCGCAGCATCGAAAAAGTCATCGAATCTGCGGAGTGACTTCACGCGCTGTCGTTCCTGTTCCTTTGCGCTCGTGCTCGCGTACCAACTTGGCGCGGGCTCGGTCGCGGGCCACTCAATGAAGGTGCCCGCGTCAGGCACAATGGTCATCTGTTCATTGGTCCAACCATTCAGACGCAGGAGGCTGCTTTCGCCGCAGACTTGCCCACCTTGTGGGAACACCCAGGCCAGAAGAACGCCGCCGAGGCGCGCGACAGGGAAAAGGCTGCTGTCGGGATTGACGGCAATCCACGCGCTCACCTCTGGGTGGAAGGGTCCGAACTCGCTCCTGTCATCGGTGGCGCGAACCGCCTGCACTTCGATGAGCCCAAGCGTTGTCGCGCTTGAGATGAACGCTGGCGTGATGTGATTTCCACTGCCGTCGATGCGGATGGCATCTGCATCGATCGGTTGACCATCAGCCGCATGCGGCTCGCCTTGACCAACACACACGATTCGGTCGCCCCGTAGAACCACGAACCCATCTGACAGCGCCGATTGCCCGGCAACGGCGGTGTGCACCGTGGCGTGCTCGATCACCGTCTGTCGCTGCGTTGCGGAGGGCGCGGGCAGCATGGTGCTTTGGGCGAGCGTGGATGCCACAAGGAGTGGCGCCAGAGTCATGGTGGCCAGGATGATCATGGTGCTACCCCCACGCACCCACAGTCACCACGCGAGAAAATGGACTCGATCGGTCGCCCGCTTCTCCACCAGCCGAGCAGAATCGCTTCACGCGCATCAAACATCCGACTGAGCAACCGCTGCGGCGGCGCGGCGGGTTGATCTGTGGAGTCCTCTTCCGCTTCATCACCTTCCTCGCCGCTCGGCGCATCGCCGGCGCGCACCCGTCCTGCGCCGCGACTGCCCTCACGCGAAGAACTCCGCGGTTTGCGTTCGGCAGCCATCGCCAGAATGAGTTCGCGCCGATCCTTCTCGCGCTTGGGTCGAAGCGCCAGGTCAATCGCGCGGTCAAAGTGAAGAGCGCCGTCAATCCAAGTCTGCTGGCACACGCTCATCGGGCTCAGAGGATCACCCGACCAGAGAGCAATATCTGCATCCTTGCCTACTTCGATGCTGCCCGTGCGTTCGCCCATACCGATCTGCCGCGCGGGATGAATGGTGACGAATCGGAGCGCCGTGGCGGGATCCAGTCCGCCATACTTCACCGCTTTTGCAGCCTCCACATTGAGTCTGCGTGCAAGTTCATCGGAATCGGAGTTGAACGACACAACGACATCCTCGTTGTGCATGATCGCGCCCGCCCATGGAATCGCGTCCATCACTTCCATCTTGTACGCCCACCAGTCACTGAAGCATGACGCGCCAGCACCGTGGCGAGCGATGGCATCAGCGACCTTGTAACCCTCGAGCACGTGCTGCAGTGTTCCGACCCGGAATCCAAACTCATCCGCTAGACGCAACAGCATGAGAATCTCATCTTGTCTGTACGAGTGGCAGTGGATGATGCGCTTGCCTTCCAGGATCTCGGCGAGCGTCTCAAGTTCGAGATCCTCGCGAACGGGAGCGAGCTGCGCACGATTCGGCTTCGAAGTGAAAGCGACTTGAGAAGCGCGGTACTCGCGCGCCGCCTGGAAACGGTCGCGAAGGTAGGACTCGACACCCATCCGAGTCTGCGGATATCGACCTCGCGGCCGCACCACATTCTCGCCAAGAGCGAATTTGATTCCTGGTTTCGCATTGCGGGCAGGCCACGAAGAGAGTGGCGAGCCCCACTTGAGCTTGACCACGCTGTTCTGCCCCCCGATTGGATTTGCGCTGCCGTGCAGTTGATTGACGCAGGTCACGCCGCCTGCGAGTTGTCGATACCAGTTCACATCATCGGGATCGACAACATCCGCGATGCGCACTTCGGCCGTGCAGGCCTCCGTCGCTTCGTTCACCGATCCGTTCACGCCCGTGTGGCTATGGCAGTCAATCATGCCTGGCGTCAGATGCATACCCCTGCAGTCAACGGTGCGGACGTTCGCGGGAGTGCCGATTCCCTTTCCGACCGCAGCGATACGCCCTCCTTGCACGAGCACATCGCAGTCGTGCACGATGCCATCAGCGGCGCTTGTCCAGACAGTTGCAGACTTGAATAGCACATTCTCGGCATGTGGCGGTGCGGGCTGACCAAAGTCGCCAAACGGAGCGGTGATCGCGATTGCGGGGCGCGGCGTTGGCCAGCCGTCATTTTCTTCGTCATCGGTCTTCTTGGGATCCTCGGTCTTCTTGGGATCCTCGGTCTTCTTGGGATCCTCGGTCTTCTTGGCATCCTCGGTCGCCACTGCCACCGCGTCGAATGTCAGGCGCTTGCCATCCTCACACTCAGCCTCGATCGTGATCGCGCGTTCATCGCTGCGAAAGTTGCAGCGGAGCAAGCCTGGCAGATCGAGCGCCTTCCCATCGATGATGCATGAACCCTGGAGTGGCTGTAACAGTACTTGCCGTGCCCTATGCGCGGTTTGCTTTCCCTCATCGAGCATCGCGGTGATCGTGATTGTCTTCTTGCGCGGATCGATTTCGAGCAGGCGCGTTTGACCCGATGCCAGCACGATCGATGTGCGCGTCGGCCCCGCAAACTCACGCGGTGCAGCGCCATCGGATCCCCCCATCGTGTCGATGCGCCGACCGGCAACCCACACCTGCACAATGCGCGACTTTGGTGCGAACAGCTGCCCTTCGCTGACCGTCAGGTTCGCTGACTTGCCGACCTCAATCGTTCCAAGTGTGCTTGTGAGGCCGAGCAGTGCAGCGGGTTCCGTCGTGAGCGTTGCGATCAACTGTGGTTCGGTCAGCCCTGCGACCATCGCATCACGCACACGCGCAGGGAAATCACTGCGCCGCTCAAGCCGCGCCGTGGTCAACGACACGGGAACGCCCGCTGCAATGAGCCTTGATGGATTCGAAGGCGCCACTGCCCACTCCGCAAGTTCCGTGAACGACAAGCTCTCCGACTGTCGCTCCGATGGCACTTCAATAGCCGCAGGAAAGCGGAGCGGCACCACGGCGGGGACTTTCTGTGCGGCGAACTCATCGAGGTGGCGAAACTCTTGTCCGCTCGCGAGCACAACGACACCGACGCCACAGTCACGCCCAACAGCACATGCGCGAAGCGGTTCCAACCAACTCCCGCAGTCAAAGAAGATGCGACCACCGTCCACTGCAGACGCTAACGCATCGAGTGTCGGCGAAGCAGTGGAAGGCGCATTCACTTGCGGGTGGCGTTCCCATGCCAGCGAACTCTGCTTTCGCCAGCGCGCATCACGCAGCGTCTGACGAATGATGGCAACCACACCCATCTGTGACTGCGGATAGATGCCGGTGCGATCGCCGTCCCACTGACCCGTCATTTCGTCCTGCGCGCGACTCATGCCAACGAAAGGGCCGACTCCTGCACCGATGATTCGCGCCTTGTCTTGATCTTCGCCAAGCAGCACAACGCTGCCGCTACCTCGAAAGATTCCACTGCTCGGATACAGCGCGGCCACAGTGAAACCAAGTGAACGCATTTCGCGCTCAAGATCGGTCGTGGGCGGTGCAAGATCCTGCGCGCGAATCTGCGGTGTGACCTGCGCATTCCAGTGCGCGGCTGTGTCATTCGCAGCTTTCTTGGCTGCGGAGGTCGAGTCGAGGATGAGGCATGACTCGATGAAACCTGCCGTAATGGTCCATGCGCGCCCGTCGTGTTCCGTTGCGCCATTGGGGACCGAAGTGGAAGCGCTTGGGCCAACCGCGACGATCTTGCCGTCGCGCATCACGATCGTGCAATCAGTCACCTTCTGATGCGGAGTGATGAATGCCGTTGTGTGTGTGATCGCGTCCCAGCGAATATCGGCGGGGCGCATGCCATTGTCGGGCGCAAGTTGTGCGATCGCCTGCGAACTGCAGACGATCGACGCCGCGAGGCCGCAGCGCAGAATCATCTCTCTCACGGTGTGCAGAGTGTACGGCTTGAGGAGAGCGGGGCAGACGCACACTCCGAGGTGCGGCTTCCGAGTCAAATGCGGTCAGTGTTCGCGAAGTTCGCCGAGCATCTTTTCGATCGCTGCGTTCAACCGTTCTGGCGTGTCGCACTGTCCATCCGCGATCAGCTTCTTCATCTGCGCCACACGATCTTCGCGGACATCGGGCAGCGCCTTGATCGCTGCAACATGCTTTGCGACAGCTCCGTCGGCGAGGCGATCAAGATTCGATGGAGTGGTCGTAACGGAATCGGTCGCAGTGTCGGCGTGTGCGCCGAGGCCTGGCTTGGGCGCCTGAGTGTGCTTGGACATGACGCAACTCCTTCGACCGCCGCCTCAGGTCCATCCTCAGCATCGGCCCAACTGTTCCGCGACTTCCGTGTGGTGAGCCCGTAACGGACTCCAAGGTATCCATCGTCACTTCGCGCTCCAACACTTCAACAATTCAAAGATCGATGGTGCGGCGAGTTATGATCCCGTTCCGATGGACGCGTTCGAGGCATCGAGGGTCAATCCGCCGACCATTGCTGGGGTAGCTCTGGTCGTGGCGATCGCCTTTTTCGGAGCAGGATGCGACTCGGGGGGGACGAAAGACCGGAAGAAGGCGGCCAAAGAGCAAAATCCCGAGTCTCTATCCATCGACGGCGACATCGATCTTGATTTGCCGCCCATCACCAAATCATCCTCGGGCGTTGCTGTGAGCGTTGGCGGTGGGACTGGAACGATGGATCCCAACCAGAAACCGGGGGCGAAGACCTCCTTTGCAATCCCTGGGAGTCCAGGCGGCGGGAATAATCTGGCTGCTGACCGCCGGGGCACCCGATCCGCAGCGCCCACAGAAGGGTCGGCGGAATTGACTGACAGCCCTGGCGAAACGCTTGTCGGTGATGACAAGGGTGGTCGTTGGGGGGTTCTGCTTCTGAGTTTCACGGGCGAAGAGCACCTCGAGTCGGCGAAGGCGGCGTGTCGCCAACTTCGACAGCGCTATCCGATCC
>Ga0163212_1000094_pt1 | contig 34763 bp, 30 predicted proteins | sample Malawi_45m_30L_FD_113532 | JGI IMG/M metagenome (GOLD analysis project Ga0163212, IMG submission 113532) | Freshwater microbial communities from Lake Malawi, Central Region, Malawi to study Microbial Dark Matter (Phase II) - Malawi_45m_30L | ecosystem: Environmental > Aquatic > Freshwater > Lake...
CCCTTCTCGATGTGCATCTCGAATCCGAAGGCGGGCTTCGCCGCCACGTTGAGCGCGAGCAAAGCGCGGCCAGCCGTGTTCTTTTCGGCCTCGAGCGGCAAGTCTGCAGTCACGCCGGTGCAACCGGTTACGCGCACGCCCAGCTTTGCGCTACGAGCCACCGTAATGCGATCACCCAAGGCATCGACGGCAAATCCCAGAATGTCAAAACCGATCCCCACATTGCCAACTGAGGCCGGTGCGAAGGCGGTCGCCCGCTCAAGACCGCGCGGACCCTGCCAGGCACTCATAGTCGCGCTCCCAGATAAGCAGACAGTCGCAAGAGATCAGCAAAGATTCCACCAGCCGTGACCTCGGGTCCCGCCCCCGGGCCCTGCACGATGAGCGGATTATTGTGATACCGCGCCGTCGCGAAACGCACGACGTTATCGGTCAGCGCAATGTTGGCGAACGCATGCTTGACGTCGAACTCGACCACGCCGACGGTTGCTGTGCCGCTAGCCGTCAGCCGGCCGACATAACGCAACACTTTGCCGCGGGCACGAGCCGCCTCGAAACGGGTCTTCATGGTGCCGTCATGCTGTGGTAATCGCGTCAAGAATTCTTCGATCGATCCTTGTTCGAGACCCGCTGGGACAAGACTTTCTACCTTGACCTCGGACATCTCCAGCGACAAGCCCATCTCGCGACCAAGAATGATCAGCTTGCGCGCCACATCTAAGCCGGACAGATCATCGCGCGGATCGGGCTCGGTGTAGCCACGCTGCTTGGCGTCGAGCACGATCTCGCTGAAACTGCGCGACTCGTCGTAAACATTGAACAGATATGCGAGCGTACCGGAGAAAATCCCCTCGATGCTCGTGACTTGATCGCCGGTCTCGCACAGATCACGCAGCGTCTGAATCACCGGCAAACCGGCACCGACCGTCGCCTCGTAAAGATAGTGCGTACCGCCATCGCGGCGCGCATCACGCAAACCGCGATAGAACGCCATGGGCGCGCTATTGGCTTTTTTGTTAGGAGTCACGATGTGGATGCCGGCGGCGAGCCACGCGGGATAATGCTTGGCCACCTCCCCACTCGCTGTGCAATCGATGATCACGCGATTCGGCAGATAGTCGACACCAACATGGTTGGCGAAGGCCTGCAGATCGGGCACGACCGTGGCTGCGGCCAGCTCATCCTGCCACTGGCTCAAGGAAACCCCCCGGTCCGACAGCAGCATCCGCTTCGAGGACATCAGTCCACGCACGCGCAGATCGAGCTTGAAGTCACGACGTAGGCGTTCGCTTTGCGAGGCGATCTGCCCGAGCAAGACACGACCGACCGTCCCGGGGCCGATCACGCCGACGGACACGGTATGTGCCGAGAGATAAAAGCTGGAGTGCACGGCACGTAGTGCGCGCGTTGCCGCCTTGGCGGGCACGACCACAGAGATGTTGCGCTCCGAGGCGCCCTGCGCAATGGCACGAACGTTGACGCCTGCGGTCCCCAAGGCGTTGAACACTTTGGCCGCGATACCCGGGATGCCTGCCATCCCATCACCGACCACGGCCAGGATCGCGAGCTCGCGATCGACTTCCACCGATTGAATTTGCCCCTCGTCCAGTTCGCGGGCAAAGGCCGTGCGGACTGTGGCGACGGCACGATCCGCCTGATCACGCGGCACGGCGCAGCAAATCGAGTGTTCGGAGCTGCCCTGCGAAATAAGCACCACCGAGATTCCCTCCTCGCGCAGCGCCCCGAAAAGTCGCGAGGCCGTACCCGGCACACCGATCATGCCCGCACCCTCGAGATTCAGCAGGGCGATGTTCTCGATGGAGGTGATGCCCTTGACCGGTAACGCCGACTGCGGATGCGCGCAAATCAGTGTCGCCGCATGATCCGGCGCGAAGGTGTTGCGGATCCAGATCGGAATCTCGCGACCGACCGCCGGTGCCATAGTTTGCGGGTGAATAACTTTGGCGCCGAAATAGGCGAGCTCCATCGCTTCGTTATACGACAAAGAATCGATGACCTGAGCGTCGGGTACGCGACGCGGATCAGCCGACAGCACGCCGTCGACGTCGGTCCAGATATGGATCTCAGCGGCATCGAGCAACGAGCCGAAAATCGAAGCGGAGAAATCGCTGCCGTTGCGTCCGAGCGTGGTCTGCACGCCGCGCTGATCGACGGCAATGAACCCCGTTATGATCAGCGTGCCGGAGAAGTCTGCGTTCACCGTCGCCTGCAGGCGACGATGCGACTCTTCCCACTGCACAGCCGGCCCCAGCGGGCCCCACTCGATGACCACGACCTCGCGCGCATCGAGCCAACGCACGGCGCCCGCGCGCGCTCTACCGGTCTGCGCACGGGCGGCGTAGAACTCGCGAAAGAGCCGCGTCGACCAGATCTCGCCAAAACCAGCGATTAGATCGGTGATATGCCGGCCCGCCGAGCGCGTCAGCCGAACGGCCTGCAAGATGCCGTCGATGTCCTGCCGGTCACTATCGAACCCCGCCATGTAGCGCTGCGCGGTTTCGGCCGAGAGCAGCGACACGGCAATTTTGTCGTGCCGTTCGCGCAACGCATCAAGCCCGGCCTTGTAGGTCGCATCTTGGCGCTCCGCCTGAGCGACTAGCGCAAGCAACCCATCGGTAACACCCTTACACGCCGAGAGCACCACGCCGAGCCGGCCGGCGGGTTGCATGTCCAGAATGGCGGCCACCCGCTCGAAACAGGCGGCGTCGGCAACGCTGGAACCACCGAACTTGTGAACGAACCACGGAGAAAGCGACATGCAATGTCGACCTGCGTTGAGTAAAACTTCTGAACTCTATCGGTCGGTGACCGGACGACGCAAGGTTGACGGCGATTTTGCAGTCTCTTTCGGCGGTTCTTTGAGCTTGAACGGCATGCGCCGCAGACGTTGACCGGAGGTGGCAAACAAAGCGTTGGCCACGGCGGGCACGATGACCGGCGTCGCCGGCTCGCCAACACCGATCGGCGACTCATCACTCGCGATCAACTGCACCTCGATGTGCGGCATCGCCGACATCGCGAGCAACGGGTAAGCATCAAAGTTGGCCTGCTGGACGGCGCCCTTGTCGAAGGTGATCTGGCCGTACATCGCTGCCGTGAGCCCGAATACGAGACCACCCTGAATCTGCTGCTCTACCTGACCCGGGTGGACCACACTGCCGCAATCGACCGCGCACCAAATGCGAGTCGCACGCCAACTCGCGCCCTCGACTTTAATCTCGACGACTACTGCAACCCGTGTTTCATAGCTCTTCGAGCACGCAATGCCGAGACCCATTCCCGCGCCAAGCTTGCGCCCCCAACCCGCTGCCGTGGCGGCGGCCCGCAACACGCGCCGCATCCGCGGATCGTTGCGCAGCAATTCGAGCCGCAAGGCCAAGGGATCGCGCTTGGCCAAGGCCGCCATCTCGTCGATGAAACTTTCGATCACGAATACGTTATACGAGTGCCCAACCGAGCGCCAAAAACCGACCGGTACGCCAAGATCGAGTTCGTGGTAATCGACGCGGACATGCGGGATGTCGTAGAGCGAGTCATCGCTGCCCTGCGTCAGCAAAAAATCATGGCCAGTGGTCAGCATCTGGGGTGCGCGACGGCGCGCGATCGACGGCGCGACCACGCGATGAGCAAGACCAATGAGCTCGCCCCGTGGATTGACACAGCCCGCCACCCGATGCGCGCTCGCGGGACGGTAGAAGTCCGCGCGCATATCGTCCTCGCGACTCCACATCAGCTTAATCGGCGTCGCCGGCATGCTGCGGGCAACCGTCACCGCCTCGGTGATGTAATCGCGCTCGCCGCGACGACCGAAGGAGCCGCCGATCTGCAGGCAGTTCACCTTGACCCGCTCAGCCGGCGAACCAGTGACTTTCATCGCCGCATCCCGCGCACGCGAGGGGGCTTGGGTACCCACCCAGATTTCACACAGATCATCATGTAACCAGACCGTAGTGGCGATCGGCTCGAGCGCAGCATGGGCGAGGAATGGCGCAAAATAATGGGCCCCGAGCCAACGGTTTTCAGGATCGCGACGCAAACGATCGACATCACCGCGTGCGCGCGCCGGCTGACCTTGATCGGTCATGGGTCCTGTCAGCTCGCGTTCGTGCTGCGCCGAGTTGTGCGCCTCGTTAGCCCCCGGATCCCAATCGATTTTGAGCGCGACTCGCCCACGCTGTGCTGCCCAGAAAGAATCCGCGATCACCGCAACGCCTATCGGCAGCACTCGCACCGACACCACCCCTGGAATGGCGAGCGCTGCGGCATCGTCGACATCGCTCAAGACACCGTCGAACGTGGGCGCGCGCTCGAGCACGGCCACCTTCATCCCGGGCAGTTTGAAATCGATGCCAAACACGGCACTGCCGTCAATCTTTGATGGCGTATCGAGTCGCATCGGACGCGTGCCGAGCAACCGAAACTGCAAGGAATCTTTGAGAGTCGGCTTATCGGGTAGGGCCAGTGTGCGCGCGGTCTCGAGCAACGCCGAAAATGGTACCCGACGGGCACTGTTCGCCGGGTCGACCACGTGGCCATCCTGCACCCGCAGCCGCGTCGGGTCGGCTTACCACCGGCGCGCAGCCGCCGCGAGCAAAAGCTCGCGAGCCGTAGCACCCAAAGTTCTGAACGGCAGATAGCTGGTGCGAATACTGCTCGAGTAACCCGTCGATTGATTACCCCGCTCGTCACGAAATTCATCGGCGGCAGGCGCGAGCACGGCCGCGACCCGAGACATCGGCAGTGCCAACTCCTCGGTAATCAGCATCGGTAACGCAGTCAGGACGCCCTACCCCATCTCGGCTTTGTGGACGGTGACGAGGATCGAGCCGTCGGACTGCATCGTGAGCCACGCGGAACTGCGCCAAGCCGTCGGCGGCAAAGGCAGCCCCGCATCCTGCCGTTCGATGGCCTCCGCCTCCGGCAGTTCCAAGGCGAGCCACGCGCCGCTCGCAGCGCCGGCCGCGCGAATCATGAACTGACGACGATCGGTGCCGTTGTGCCACTGCATCGCTTGCACTCTACGTGTTGCCACGCACGGACGAAACTTCCCGTACACTCTCCGCCCGCATGGCTTTGGCCTTCGACCCTTCCACGCTCTGGCTGCTGGCACTGTTGCTCGTGGTAACGGGCCTGGGTGCGGGGCTGCTCGCCGGCTTGCTCGGCGTGGGCGGCGGTATCGTCATGGTCCCAGTCCTCGAGCTCGCCCTGCCCTACGCCGGTTTCCCGCGCGAGTGGTGCATGCACGTGGCAGTGGCCACCTCGCTCGCGGCCATCGTACCGACCTCGATATCCTCCTCACGTGCCCACCACCGGCGCGGCGGAATCGATTGGGATATTGTCCGCGGCTGGGCCCCCGGGATCATCCTCGGGGGTCTTGTCGGCAGCCTGCTAGCCTCGCGGGCCAGCGATGAGGTGCTAACGGGCGTCTTCGGCGCGGTCGCCGCGCTAATTTCCTTAAAAATGTTTTTGCCACTCGATCATCTGCGCCTCGCTGAGCGCGTGCCAAAAGGCCTCGCTGGCAAGCTCATCGCCACCGTGATTGGTGGTGTGTCCTCGATGATGGGGGTAGGCGGAGGCACGTTGTCGGTGCCCGCCATGACCTTGACCGGTGGCGCCATTCACCAGGCTGTGGGAACCGCCGCTTTCTTTGGCCTGTTGCTGTCGGTTCCCGGCACTGTCGGCTACCTGCTGGCGAGTCCGGGCGTCGCGCTACCGGGAGCTACCGTGGGCCTCGTCAGCCTGCTTGTGCTGACTCTGGTCGCACCCCTCTCGATGCTTACCGCCCCCGCTGGCGCGCGCCTCGCACACTCGCTGGACAAGCGCACGCTATCCAAAATATTTGGTGGATTTCTTTCTTTGGTAGCCCTACGCATGCTCTTTAGAACCTTCGCATGAGCCCGACCGAGGTGATCGATATCGGCGGCCCATGGTTCGAGGATCTCTATCCGGGGCTCGAGTTCGATGCGCCGGCGATCACTTTGAACGCCGGCCATAGCGCCCTGCATCAAGCGCTGTTTGGTGATCGTCTGCGTCTGCCGCTCGATGCGGCCACTGCTGCGCGCGTGACCGGCGCCGAGCAGCCGCTCTGCCATCCGCTGCTCGCCATCAATATCGCGATCGGGCAGTCGACGTGGGCCTCGCAGCGCGTCAAGGGTAATCTCTTCTACCGTGGTCTCGCGATGCAACAACCCGTCTTCACGGGCGATACCTTGCACACGCGCACCCGCGTGGTGGGCCTGCGCCAGAACCGTGCGCAAGCGGGTCGGGCTGCCACAGGCATTGTCGCCCTCGAAATGACCACGACCAACCAGCGCGGCGCGACCGTACTCCATTTCTGGCGCTGCCCAATGCTTCCTTGCCGCGATCCCGAAACGTGCACCGGCCATACCGATGAGCTCGATGCGATCGGTAGAGCCGTCGACGCCACCGTGATCCGTCAAGGCGTACCACGCGGCTGGACGCTAGAGGCAACCGCTGCTTGGAGTGGACGACGCGCAGCCGATCTCCAGGTCGGTCAAAGATTTCGGATCGAAGCACGCGATACCGTCACCGCAGCACCGGAACTGGTACGGCTGTCGCTAAATATGGCGATGGCGCATACCGACTCGAAGCTCTCGCATCTCGGCGAGCGACTCGTGTACGGAGGTCACACCATTTTCATGGGTTTTGCGCAAATCACTCGCGCCCTGCCGAACCTGCTGTCGATACTAGCCTGGGAGAGCTGTGATCACCTCGCGCCCGTCATCGAAGGCGATCGGCTGCGTAGCGAATTCACCGTTACCGACATCGTGCCGCTCAGCACGGCCGAGGGCGGCGGCGCTCTGCTGCGCCTCGAAGCGGATTGCTACGCCGCACGCGGCCAAGCCGAGCAAGAGACGCTCGTACTCGACTGGAAATTTTGGGCCTGGAGTCTTTAACGTGGATTGGCGACGGTAATCAGCGCACCTCGCGCTGCAGCGCGTCGACCTCTTGTTGCAGCACGCGCAGCAAGCGCGATAGGTATTCCATCTGCCACTGTCCACGCTCCGCGGCCGCTGCCCCATCGGGCCGATAGGCGTCGATGGCCGCGCGATCGAGCAGCGCGCGCTTGGCGAGTAGCCGCTCGACCGTGTCGAGCCGCTCGCGCGTCACAGCGAGCTCTGCCGCCATCGCCCATACGATGCTGAGTAGCCGATCTACATCATGATCGCTAAAGAAATGGGGTCGCTTGCCACTCGCTGCCGCGTTGATCAACTTTTGCAGATCGGGCTTGTTCATGCTGCAGCGCCGCATGCATACCACAGGCCACCGCGCCCGAAATCTTCGATCTCCGCCGCCACTTTGGGCATTTCGTCCTCGACTATGGCGTGGATCTCGGTCTCGAAGATATCCGTCTGGGCGAAACCTTTTTCGGCGAGCAACGTGGGCAGATGCGTTTCGTGCAGCGCGCTCCAGAACGGCTCGTTGTTGTAGTGACAATCCCAGTCGCGCAAGAACTGCTCGAAGTCGCTCATGCCACGATACGGCGGTTGCTCGAGGTGCAGCTGCACGCCGCCCGGGGCCAGCAGGCGATGTACCTCGCCGAGAATGTTGCGCAGCGCCGCATGCGAGGTCTCGTGCAAAAACATCGTGCTGTAAATGAAGTCGAAGGATGCGTCTTCGAATGGCAGCCGCTCGGCATTCGCCTGCTGAAAAATCACTCGACCGAGCCCCATGCCGACGGCCCGCGCATGACCGTAGCGCAGCATCGGCGCCGCGATATCGACGCCAATTACCTCGGCCTCAAGGTACGCACGGGCGAGCGGCAAGAGGTTATGGCCGAGTCCGCAGCCGAGATCGAGGATGCGTCGCGGCTGCCAGCCCGGACGATAGCGGCGCAGCCAGTGCGCCGTTCCGCGCCCCGCGCCATCGAGGTAGCGACCGAAGAGTCCCGTCGTGGTTGCAAACATTCCCGCGTCATAATTCGCTGCCGCCGACACATCGTCATCAATGTATTCGGCGTAATAACTGCCTGGCATGCAGTGATTATCGAGCTCGCTTTGATAACGCGGAATCGTGATCGAATCATCGAGACGCAGGGTCGCTGCACAGGCAGCATTGAGCTCGCGGGCGCGGTCTCTCAGCGCTTGCATCTGGCGCAACACCAGTGAACGGCCCGCCTGCTGACGGATCTCCATGCCACTGCGACGCAGCGCACTCCACAATTGGTAGTACGCGTCAGCGCTCATCGCTGCGCGGATCTCGCGCCGGTCAGCCGGGTCGACGCCGTGCTGCGCCCGCCAATGTGGTGCGACGCGTCGCTCATAGGCGACGGCAATACCGGCTACCGCGACATTCGACATGTACTTGTTAAAGTTGGCGAGGAAGTTAAAACGCGCGATCTCGTCGTGCGTCGCCTCGGGCGACATTGCGTGCTCACCCACCTCGGACCAAGGCGGTGCAGCGTCAAGTCGTGTGGCACCTGTCATACCCGAAATTGTAGCATCGCGCTTATGATGAGCAGTTCAAAAGCGTCGCCCAGCAATATCACCTACCGCCTCGTGAAACATGTGAGGCAGCAGACTTACGAGCGGCTCTCTAAGGCAGCGGTCGAATCGACAAAAATCTTCATCCTCGATTCACTAGGGGTCGCGCTCTCGGGCACCCGAGTCCCCATGGTGCGCGAACTCGAGACCGTCGCTGCGGAATGGGGCAGCGGCAATGCAGCACGCATCTGGGGCAGCGGTCGTCGCGTCCCCGCCGCAACCGCCGCTTTCATCAATGGCTATCAAATCCACAACCAGGAGTGGGATTGCGTGCACGAGCCCGCTGTCGTCCACCCGATGGCGGTCGTGCTCCCGACGCTGCTGGCGTGGTCCGAGGCGCAGGGTGGCGTCAGCGGTCGCCAATTGATCACAGGCTGCAGTGTTGCCGTCGACGTCGCAACCGGCATCGGCCGCGCTGCACTCAACAAGATGCGCTTTTTCCGGCCGGCCATGTGCGGTGCTCTCGGTGCGACGGCTGGTCTGGCGAATATCGAGGGTCTCGATGCCGCCACTACGCGTAGTGCGCTCGGACTCGCCTATAGCCAACTCTCCGGGACCATGCAGGCCCACATCGAAGGCTCGCCCGTGCTGCCGATGCAGATCGGCTTCAATACCCGTGTCGCCTTCGACGCCGTGCGTCTTGCGCGCTGCGGCATTCGCGGTCCCGTCGATTTCCTTGAAGGCCCGTTCGGCTATTTCACACTGATGGATCCGGAGTGGGAGCCCGCAGAGTTCGCACAACTCGAAACTCGCGAGGCCATCACCGAGTTGTCGCACAAACCCTTCCCGAGCGGGCGCGCCACTCACGGCGGTATCGATGGCGTCCTCACACTGCGCGAGCAGCATGGCTTTGCGCTAGAGCACATCGGCGAGATCAGGGTACGCGCACCACCGCTCGTCATACAGCTAGCCGATCGCGCGCCCTTGCCCGACATGGTACCTTCATACGCGCGACTCTGTCTGCCCTATGTGGCGGCGACCGCGTTGCTGACCGGCAGCGTCGGTGTCGATGACTTCGAGCCTACCGCGTTATCCGATCCGCATCGTCAGGCGCTCGCCACGCGGATCCGCGTAGAGCTCAATGAAAACGCCTCGCGCAATGCGCTGGCGCCACAGCGAGTAGAGATTTCTTTGTTGGATGGTCGTGAGCTGGCGCTCGATCTGCCTGCAGTGCTCGGCGCACCCGGCAGACCACTCGGCCACGAACGACATTGCGCAAAATTTCGTCGCGCTGCGACCTCCGGTCTGCGGCCGATGAGTGCGCGCGCGATGGATCATCTGCAGCAACTCGTCGATGACCTCGAGCAGCTCGACGAACTGTGTCAACTCGTCGATGCCCTCGTGTTCGACCCGGATACCCTATGAGCTTCCCATATTATTTTAAGTCCTTCGATTACGCGCAGATGCTGCGCGACTTTCCGCTTGGCGATTCCTTCACCGCGGGCTTTGCACGCGCCTCCCGCGAGCAGATTCGTGAACATCAAAATCGACTTTTCCTGGGCTGCGTCGCGCGCGCCGCCAAAATCCCCTTCTATCAGCGACTCTGGAAAAACCACGGCGTAGAAGCGGGCGACATTCGCAGTCTCGATGACATCAACCAACTGCCGATCTTTGGTAAAAGCGATCTCATGCAGAGCCTCGCCGAGCATCCGCCCTACGGCGACTACCACGGCTGGGACAAATGGCCCATCGAAAATCGACCGATCACCGTCGTGCATACGACGAGCGGCACGACCGGCCGACCGCAGGTCGTACTCTTCAGTCCCAAGTCGCGCGAAGTGCAGGCGCTGCTCGTCGCGCGCATTTGGCGCATGCAGGGCCTGCAGCCGAGTGATGTCATCCATTCGGTCTATGGTCACGGTATGATCAACGGCGGGCATTTCGTGCGTGAAGCGGCCCTGCATTACACCAACTGTCTGTTTCTGTCGGCCGGCACCGGCAAAGAAACCCGCTCGGTCACGCAGATCGAATTGATGCGTGACCTGCGCGTGACCGTGCTGGTGGGCTTCGTCGATTACATTCGACAGCTCGCCGAGACCGCGCGTGAACTCGGCCTCGAACCGGGGCGCGATCTGCCGGTGCGCGCGATCCTCGGGCACGTCGGTCGCGAGTCGCGGGCGGCGCTCTCGCGCGCCTGGGGAGGCGCCCACGTCTACGACTGGTACGGTGTTGCCGACACCGGCCCCATCGCCGCCGAAGGTCCCGACCGCGACGGCATGTACGTTATGGAAGATGCGCAATATCTCGAACTCGTCGACAAAGACACCGGTCGTCCCATCGACGATGAACGACCGGGCGACATGGTCGTCACCTCGCTTTACCGCGATGACGTCTATCCCCTAATCCGCTTCAATACGCATGATCTTTCGGCGTGGAAGTTCGGCAACTCCGCGCTCAAATACACTCTACGGCGAACAGTCGGCGTTCTCGGCCGCAGCGACAACATGGTTAAGTTGCGGGGTATCAACGTTTATCCGCTAGCGCTCGCCGCCATCCTGAACGATCGGCCTGAGTTCGCCGGCGAATACATCTGCCGCGTAACACGCGATGCCTCGGGGCGCGATGAGATGACCATAATCATCGAAACTTGCGGTGCAGCGAGCACTCGAACGCCCGAGTTACAGCAAGCGTTCGCCGAACTCCTCACTCGCCGCGTGGGCGTCGACCTCAAAACCGAACTCGTGGCCTCAGGCGATACCGGCGCCCTCACGCAAATCGAAAGCCGTCAAAAACCTGTACGCCTGCTCGATGAGCGCCCCAAGGCCAAGTCATGAGCCAAATCCTGAGCGACCGCAGCGCTGCGGTCAGCGCAGCCCTCGCACACATCGAACGCGATCGGCACTTCAACGCCTGGTCACACCTCGATCGTGAGGGTGCACTCTCAGCGGCCAAAGAATCGACAGCTTGGCTCGCGGCCGGTCAGGCGCCGCGCGCACTCGAAGGCGAGCTCATCGCCATCAAGGCCAATATCGCGGTTCGTGGCTGGCCGTATGACGGCGGTTTGCCCGTGCGACGCGGAATCTTTGCCGACGAAGACGCGGCGGTCATTACTCGATTGCGCGCCGCTGGGGCGATCCTTCTCGGGCAGACGTGCATGGATGCCGGCGCACTCGGTGCCGAGGGTCGCTCGACCGACGGACCGATCCGTAATCCGCGGCGTCCCACACACTCGGCCGGTGGCTCAAGCGGGGGCTCTGCCGCGGCCGTGGCCGCGGGTCATGTCGATTTCGCGCTCGGCACCGACACCATCGGCTCAGTACGTATTCCGGCGGCCTACTGTGGTGTCAGCAGCCTCAAACCCTCGGCGAGTCGAATCAGCTTGGCTGGGGTACTGCCTTTGCATGAGCATTTCGATCACGTCGGCCCGATCACAGCGCGCGCCCAGCAACTCGAAACCATGTGGCGCGTGCTCGCGGACGACAGCCTTAGCGACCCAGCCTCCCTCAGCGAGCCTTGGCGAGGCTTGCGAATAGGTTTCGTGAGCGATGCGGCGGCGCTCCGTACCACGAGCGCGGTACTTCATCACTATGAGTGCGGCTTGCAGCGGCTGCGTACGCTGGGTGCACAACTCGAATCGGTGGCGATCGTCCCTCTCGATCCAGGTAAAGTGCGGCGCGCCATCTTTGCGCTCTGCGAGCGCGCCATATGGCTGCAGCATCGACAATCATTGCAGCTCGAACCCCAAAAGTATTCGCCAGTGCTCACGGCGATGCTGCACTACGGCGGTTCCTTGAGCGACAGCAAGGTTGCCACCCTTATGACCCAAATCAAAGATTTCGCACATCAGCTACAGGCGCGAATGCAGGGTCTACAAGCACTCGTGATGCCGACCTCACCGGGACAGGCCTTCGATTTTGAGGGACCCACGCCGCTCGATAACGCAGATCTCACGGCGATTGCCACCGCTGCCGGCCTGCCCGCCGCCTCTGTTCCCTTGCCGACCGGCGATCACTTGCCCGTCGGCTTGCAGATCGTCGCGCCTATGGGCGAGGATTCTTTCGCCTGCAGACTCGCTGCAGCCTTTGAGATCAGCGCGCGTTAGTCGAGACCGCCGCATACGAGACCCGTGTAGTACTCAGCGATATCCCGGCGCCGCGCCGCCCACACCTTCTGCCTATCCCGCGCCCGTACATGCTGCAGAAATTTTTCGAGCGCACCGATACGCCCGGGCCTGCCGATGATTCGCAAATGTACGCCGAGCGACATCATGCGCGGGCGTGAGTCGGACTCGGCGAGCAGCCAATCGAAGCTGTCGACGGCGTAGGCCAACCAATCGCGCGGTGTCAGCGACGGCGCGTTCCACATTTTCATGTCGTTGGAGTCGAGTGCGTAGGGCAGTACCACCATGGGCTTCGCCAGCGTGCGATCCATGAACGGCTCGTCACGACTGTAGTCGTCCATGTGATAGAGATAGCCCTCCTCAAGCAGCAAGCGTCGTGTCTCGGCCGTGTGCAGATAACGCGACAACCAACCGACGGGCCGCGCGCCCGTCGTGTGCGCGATACTCGCCGTCGCATTGCGAATGAACTCGCGCTCCGCGTCTTCACTCATGCCGAGCTGATGCGCCCAGCGATAACCATGCGCGCAGACTTCATGCCCACCCGACATGATGCCCCGTGCGACCTGCGGGGCACGCTCGAGCGCTACCGCCGCGGCCGTGAATGTCGCGGGCACGCCGTGCCGCGCGAGCAAGCCCAAGACCCGTGGTGCGCCTTCGTGGATGCCGTAGGCGTAATTGCTCTCGTTACCGAAATTGCGTACCGGCTTTTTGAGAGTGATGCCGAGTTCATCGACAGGCTCCGGGCCGCGATCCCCATCCTGAATATTGAACTCCGCGCCTTCCTCGACATTGACGACGATCGATAACGCGAGGCGTGCGCCGCCCGGCCATGCATAGCCCATTAGTGATACTCCTCGCCGCCCGAGACATTCATCGCCTCGCCGGTGATGTACGCAGCTTCGTTCGAGGCCAAAAAAGCGCAAGCTTTGGCGACGTCATCTTGCAAGCCCGGGCGACCAAGCGGGATGCGCGCCCGCATGTCGGCGAGATACTTTTCTTCGCTGCGACCGGTCGCCGCGCTGAAGAACTGGTTCTGCCAGGCGCCAAGCCCGGTAGTGACGTGGTTGGGACAAATCGTGTTGACGGTAATGCCATGAGGACCGAACTCGATCGCTGCGCTGCGCGTAAGCCCCACCATGCCATGCTTCGAAGCGGTATAGGCTGAGGCAAACGGAAAGCCCGATTTCGAAGCCTGACTGCCAATGTTTATGACGCGACCCCCCTGCTTCTGCTTGAGCATCTGCAGCCCCGCATGCTTAATGCCAAAGAATACACCGCGCAAATTTACCCCAAGCACGGTGTCCCATTCAGCGTGACTCATTTCGACGATCGGCTTCATGAGATAGCCGATGCCCGCATTGTTGACCATGATGTCGAGCCGACCAAAGTGCTCTACGGTGCGCGCCACCAGCGCTGCGACCGCCGATTCTTCGAGCACATTACAGGTGAGGGCGATGGCGTCGCCACCACTCGCCCGAATCTCTGCGGCAATTTTTCCCATCTCGGTGGTCGAACCAATAGCCGAGGCTGGCATCGCCTCGCCCTGCGGGGCGCCGAGATCACTCACTACCACCTTGCAACCTTCGGCGGCGAGTCGCTTGACCATGGCCTCGCCGAGGCCTTTGGGACGACCCGATCCCGTCACGATGGCGACCTTACCCGCCAAATCCGCATACATAGCCATGGTGTACTCAGTCCTCCGCGATGTAGCTGTCGAGCGCATCCTGCCGGACCGCTGCTAACATGATCACATGAACGACCTCGTCACGGACATCCACCCGCCCATCGCGCGGGTAACCATCAATCGCCCCGACCAGCGCAACGCGATCTCGAGTGCCATGTGGCAAGAACTCGAAGACATTGCCGCACGGCTCCATGGTGACCGGACGATCAAGATCGCCATCATCACCGGCGCGGGTCACGCCGCGTTCAGCGCCGGCGCCGACATCCGAGAAATGCAGCAGGTTCTTGCCGACCCGCCACGCATGAAGGTGATGCAGCAAGCGGTGCTTGATGCGCAAGTGGCCTGGGAACGCCTGCCCATGCCTACGCTCGCGGTCATCCGTGGTGCCTGCACGGGCGGTGGCTGCGGACTCGCTCTTTCCTGCGACCTGCGCGTCGCGACACCAGACGCTTTCTTTGCCATACCCCCGGCCAAGCTTGGGCTAGCCTACAGTCTGGCCGATACCAAACGCCTTCACGATCTCGTCGGACCCTCGTTCACCAAAGAAATACTGTATACCGGCCGCCGAATCTTGGCTGAAGAAGCGCTGTCACTCGGACTCATCAATGAAATTGTGGCGGCCGAAGCGCTCGACGAGCGTGTCGTTACTCTCGCCCGCGAGATTTCCGGCAATGCCGACAACTCGGTGCGCGCCGCCAAAGCCGTGGTCAACATGATTATGGCTGGGGTGCTGACCGAAACCGCGGAGTCACGCCGCTATTACGACGAGAGTTTCTCGTCGCCCGAATTTCTCGAAGGCGTGCGTGCGTTCATGGAGAAGCGTCGGCCACGGTTTTGACCGGCTGACGCTCATCGAGATAGCGCCGAATCAGCTGCGCACTCGCCACGGGGGCCTCCTGCACCAGCATGTGGCCGATGCCGGGCAAGAGTTCGAGCTTCACTTCGGGGGAATTTTTCAGCAGCTTTTGCGTCTCGTACGCGAGCGCCAGCGGCACACGCTTGTTTTTCTCGCCCCAGATCAGCAGCACCGGAACCTTGACCGCGCGGATCTTGTCCTCGACTCCACCAGAGACATATTGACGCAGCAGGTTGATCATGGCAAGACGATTACCTTCGCGCATCCACATCTCATACCACTCGTCCGTCACCGCATCGGTCAATCGCGCCGGATCGCCGTAGTCATTGGTCAGCAAAAATCGTGTGAAGGCTTTCGGGGTAACATACCCTAGTATGTCAGCGGCGCGAGGTACGTTGGTAGGCGTTGTCCGCCCGCGAACACGGGCCTCGAGTGACCCCGGACTGATCAATACCAATCGTTCGACACGCTTGGGATGAGCCGCCGTGTAACGCATGGCGACCGTACCCCCGATGGAGGTACCCACGACCGTAAATCTTTGTAGCCCGCGCTCATCGATAAAGCGTTCAAACAAGGTTTGTATGCGCTCGAGGGTATAGTTGCCGCTCGGCTCGGGGCCAGTCAACCCATGCGCGGGCAGATCGATGCGAATTACTCGATAATGATCGCGCAGGGTTGCAACCCAAGGATCCCACATGAAAAGGCTCGAGTAATTGGCATGCAGCAATACGACGGCGGGACCACTGCCCTCGTCTCGATAATGCAGCCGCACTCCGTCGATCACCACAAACTTCGAGGGCGGCGTCGCCCACTTGGCCTCGACTTCGCTGGCCGGCATATCGCGATAGATCACCGCGCCCAGCAGCAGCAGCACGGCGACGGTCGCAATAAACCACAACAGCGCCCGAAGAATTCTCTTGATCCAAGGCATGGACAGGTCTCGCCTCAAGGCGGAGATATACTCCGGAGGACCAGCCAATCAAACAGATCGTGAACCACGTGACCACTTCTACCGCGACCACCGCCGCGAGTTCCCCTGGCACGCCACCCAGACATCCCGCGACGGGTGGCTTCAAGGCAACCTATGCCTGGTTCGTCGTTGCGGTGCTTGCCCTCGCGAACTGCGTGTCTTTCATAGACCGCTTGATCCTCTCGTTGCTCGTGCAGCCGATCAAAGCCGAACTCAGTATCTCCGACACCGCCTTCAGCCTGCTCGCCGGTGCCGCCTTCGCGATTTTTTACTGCGGTATGGGCCTGATCATCGCTCGTTGGGCCGACCGCTACAGTCGTAAATGGATCATCACTTCAGGTGTAACCCTCTGGTGCGTGATGACGGCCCTGTCGGGTACGGCACGCTCCTACACACAACTTTTTCTGTTCCGCATCGGCGTCGGTGTGGGCGAAGCCACGCTATCGCCCTCGGCGTACTCCATGCTGGCGGGTTACTTTCCGCCGCGTCGACTCGCGCTCGCGATCGGTCTCTTCAGCGCAGGGGTCACCGCTGGCACCGGCATCGCATATCTGCTCGGCGGTGCGGTCATCGGTTGGGTGTTCGCACTGGGTGAGGTTGCCGTGCCTGAGCTTAGCGAGTTTGCCGGCTGGCGATTGGTGATGGTGTTGATTGGCCTTTTGGGTCTGCCGGTCGCACTGCTGATGTTGCTGGTTCGCGAACCCCCGCGCGCCGCTGGCTTCGCTCGCGCTTCGAGAAGCGAGGTCTGGAGATATTTCCGCAAACACCTGCCGCGCTACGCCTATGTATTTGCGGGCTACGGCACGACCTCGATCACGGCGTTTGCCGTGATGACCTGGACCCCGGCGCTCTACCAGCGACAGTACGGCGCAAGTATCCCCGAAGCCGCGACCGTCCTCGGCACCGTGGCTTTACTCGGCGGCCTGCTCGGCGCTTTCTCGGGCGGGTGGCTTTCTGATCGACTTGAATCACGCGGCGATACCCACGCCAAACTGCGTGTGCTCTGCGGCTGCGGTCTCGGTCTGTTATTCCCGGGTATCGTCGCGCCCTTCATGCCGAGCATGCACGCCCACGCGGGTGTGATCTTCTTCATGTTTTTCTTTGGCTCGGCGGCTACCGGTCCGGCTGGTGCGTATGTGCAATCGATCACCCCCGAACCCATGCGCGCGCAGTTCGGCGCGGCGTACCAACTATCGCTCGTTCTGGTCGGCGCCACGATCGGCCCTTTCATGGTCGGTTTCATGACTGATTTCCTGTTCGCCGATGAACAAAAAATCGGGCTTTCGATGTCGCTGACCTCATTGCTTGCCAATCCGCTCGCAGCCTGGCTTCTTTGGCAGGCGTTTAGGCAAACGCGTGCACAGCCTTTGTCTGCGAATAGCTGAAGAGTTCCTCGAGGCACTCCTCACCGCCGAAGCCACTATCTTTCCAGCCACTGAACGGCGAGCCCACATAGTGCTGGCCGGCGGTATTGATCCACACAGTACCAGCATCGAGCGTACGCATTACCCGCAACGCCCGTGGCAGATCGCGCGTCCAAACCGCTGCAGTTAACCCATAGTCACTATCATTCGCTAGCGCGATCGCCTGCTCCTCAGTCGCAAAGCGTAGCGCGCACATCACCGGGCCAAAGATTTCCTCGCGTGCGATACGCATCGTCGGCTGCACATCAGTAAAAAACGTCGGCTGTATCCAATATCCTTTCGCGAATGACTCGCCCGACGGCCGTCCGCCGCCGCTCACGAGTCGTGCACCCTCCGCCTTTGCCGAGACAATAAAGCCCTGCACACGCTCATACTGGCGCGCCGAGTTGACCGGACCCATCTCCGAATCGAGTGACAGCGGATTACCGATTCGCAGCGCCGACAATTTGGCGGCGACGTGCTCGACGATCTCATCGTGTACCGACTCGTGCAGCAACAGACGACTCGTCGATCCACATGACTGCCCCGCCCAAGAAAAATTCATGCCGGCGACGGCCATGTCGACGACGCGATCGAGATCGGCCTCGGGGAATACGATAAATGGATTCTTGCCGCCGAGTTCAAGAGTGACGCGCTTCACGGAGGATTCAGCCGCCGCTCGTTGAATCGCAAGCCCCGTAGCAACCGAGCCCGTGAACCCGATTCGGCGAACCAGCCGGTGACGCACGAGCGCATCGCCCGCAGGATGTCCATAGCCGTGGATGATATTGACGAGACCCCGCGGTAAGACCTCACGGCACAATTCGCCCAAGATCACGCCAGTCAGTGGACTCGTCTCGGGGGTTTTGACGACTACGGCATTACCCGCCATCAGCGGTGCCGCAAGATGCGCCGCCGCAAACATGAAGGGATGATTAAAGGGCACGATACGGGCAACCACGCCGTAAGGCTCGCGCAGTGTCATGTGCAAGCCTTGTGCAGTCGCCGGAATCGTCTCGCCCTTAAGCTCGGAGCCCAACCCTGCAAAATATTCGAGATATCCAGCCGCGATCTGAATATCGGCCTGCATTTTAGCGAGCGTGTTACCGGTATCACGCGTCTCGAGTTCAAGGATTTCTTTGCCGCGGGCTCGGATTGCTGCCGCGAGCGCGCGAAGCAGCTCCGCACGCTCCCATACCGACCGCCCTCTCCAGGCGATCTGCGCACGTGCCGCAGCCTGTACCGCGCGGTCCACATCGCCTGCCGTCGCGGCGGGCACGCGCCCTACCAGCGCGAGCGTCGCCGGGTCGTGCGACTCGATCCACTGACCCGCAGCACCGCCCTCGCCTGCGGTGAGTTCACCATCGATCAACATCATTGGGCAGGCTCGATGATGAGATGTTTACGCCGAATCGCCGGCGCCTCGACGACCTGCACCGCACCCGAGGGCCAGACGACCTCGACTCGATCGACCGTCTGACGTGTACCGAGACCAAATGTCAGCACAGGGTCGTTGGTGGAGTTGTACCCATGCGCACTTTGCAACTCGTGGTATTGCGCCAGGTCACCCGCAACCACGCGTACCCGTGCACCATAAGCATTGCTATTACTGCGCGTCCCCTGCAACGCAATTTTGATCCAGCTGTTGCGATTACCAGCATTGATGAACAATCGGTTTTGACCTGCCGCTGGACTGACCTGCTTACCCATCGCATAGTACGTGCGATTGGTAACGAAGAGATCGACGAAGCCGTCGTCGTTGATGTCCGCTGCGCCGACTCCTGAACCGATGCCAAGCCCCTCCGCACCCGAGCCGCGCGTCACCTCGGCGAAACTCCCATCGCCGCGATTGCGCAGTAAGGTGTTCTCGGCCTGCTCCCACGCAATATAAAACTGTACGAACGGCGGAAAATCGGCAATGACATCGTTGATGAGCACATTCGACGGGCCACCATTGTTCAAGTAAAGATCAACATGTCCGTCGTTGTCGAAGTCGGCCGCGACACAGCCGCGGGCACCACGGATCACCCCTGTACCGCTCCTCGCCGTCACATCTTCAAAACCCAGCGCGCCTTTTTCTTTGAGGCGGTTCAGCAGCATCCGACTGGCCTGATCAGCCATCGGTAAAAAGATATCCATGTCACCGTCATGGTCGAAGTCTGCGATACAGGCGCCCTGCGCGTAACCCGGATTGATCAGCGGCGAGGCATTGGGCGGCCGGCGTTCGCGGGTGATGTCGACGAAACTGCCGTCGCCCCGATTGCGCAGCAGGAGCTTGCTGTCCCGCTCGTTGGTGACCAGCAGATCTGGCCAGCCGTCCTGATCGAAGTCGACCCAGTTGGGCGAACCCTGCGAATTGGAATCTTTAAGCTTGGTCTGCACGGCAGCGCCCGCCGCCGTCGTCACATCGATAAAGCGCCAGTCCCCCTCGTTACGAAAAAGCGCGTTGTCGATATCGCCGTCGGTGTTCTTCCAATAGATGTCGAGATCGCCGTCACGATCATAATCGGCACAGCCAACGCCGCCTGCCGTGTCACCGATCCCGCCAATTTTTTGATCGTTCTCGTTACCCGCTCGCATCAAGCCCGCCGCACGCGTGACATCGATGAAGCTCGCCTTACCGCTCTCGCGCAAGTCGTTGCGATAAAGCGTAGTCGGCACGTGTCGTTGTCGCTGCCCCGGCGGCATATTGGCCGACAGCAGATCGAGATCGCCGTCGTTATCGAAATCGCAAAACACGGCGCCTCGACTGAAACTGCCGGGATTTTGCACACCTCGCTCGGCAGCCACATCACGGAAGACGCCTTGGCCGTCATTTTCGAACAAGCGATCGTGCAGCTTAGGACCTAAGTCTTCGACAGGCACGAACACATCCAGATCCCCGTCACCGTCGTAGTCACCAAAAGTGGGACCCGTCGCATTGACCGCCAGATCCTGCACGCCGCGCGCAGCGGCCTCATCCTTAAATCGGATCGGCGCTGCAGGCGCCGCGGCAGACGGCACCGCAACCCACAGCGCCAGCGCGGCTGCCAGCGCAGTCAACAACTTGGATCTGGTCGGCATGGCCCCCTCCAAACTCAACGACACTCAACACCATTCGGCGCACAGGCCGACCGTAAGATGTCAGAGATATTAGGTCGGCGCGACGCTTCACGCGAAAAGAAAAAGGGCTGCGACCCACGAGTGGTCGCAGCCCTTCGAGTCGGTAGTTGTTACCCCTACCTTGATTCGGTCCGCTATCGATTCGATCAATTGCCCCCGAACAGATAACTGAAACGAATGCTGATGATACGCGGATCCGGCATCGTCAGCCCAGTGGTATTGGCGGGCGAGAAGTTCGAAGGGTCGGCAAGCGACTGCGCCACATCGCCAGGATTGGCTGAACCCCCCTGGATGGTGTCGTCATCGGTGATGTTATTCACATAAACGAGCGCATCCCAACGATCGGAGGTGTCGCCGATACGCAGATTACCAATTGTGTAGCTATTAAGCTGCACGCGATTGAAGAAGTCTCGGCTTGGCGCTCATCCGCTCTGGATACTCTCGCTCGGCGCGCTCTCGATACTCGCGCGGCAACTCATCGATGCTGCGCAATTTGACCCCTGCAGCGTGCCAGACAACGTGACCCGGCTCACCCTTCATCTCCATCCATTTCAGCCAACCCATGAACACCGTCGACGAAAAAGTCGCCGGTAGGGCATCGAACTTACCCTCACGCACATCGCCGGCACGCGCGAATATCGTCTGTCGCTGCCCATGCATCGCCGGCATGCCGGGCGGATAAACCGTCTGATGCTGTAGCCACACGTGATCGCCCATGCTGTGCCACTGCAAACGTAATGGCGCTCGTTTGGGCTCACCCATCGGCGTGCCATCGAGACTCACCGGCCAGATGCCCTGCACACTATAACTAAATCCGAGATTTCCACCCTGTGCTGCAGGCTTCACTGCTACGATCTTGCCCGTCCAAGGATTACGAAACTCGTACAAAAATTCATTGGTCTCGTAGTCCCGAAAGAACGTCACGGTGTTGCCACCAAGCTGATAGCCCGCGCTCGTGTGTTTGAACCAATAAATCTCCATGCCCTCGAAACGGACCAGAGGTCGCGGCGTTTCGTGATCGCCGCGCACGGCAAAGATTACACCGGTGAACCACCAAGGCACATCCTGCTCGCGCAAGCTACCCTGCATACGTACGATCTGGCGCAGGTTCGCAGTAGGGTCAGAGAAATCAGGAAGCGCGACTCGCGACGCCGCATCGGCCTCGGGCAGAGGCATCAGGGCCCCTGCTCCAAGCCCGACTCCAAGCACCAGTGAGTTACTGAGCCAAGAGCGACGCGATAATGTCAGAGTCATCAAGTCAAAGATCAATCAGAAGCGGTAGTTCACGCGCAGACCAACCACGCGCGGATCCGGCATATTGGCAAACACCTGCGTCGGAATGCGTAGGCCCAAGGGCGAACCACCGAACGGGTTGCGCATATTAGCCGGCACCCGCGCACCCACCGCGCCGATCGTTTGGTTGAGACGAACCGTCGCCAGCGCGTTGGCCGGGCCCGTTCCCGCAGAACGGACCTTATCATCATCGGTCGCGTTGTTGACGAACAGCACTGCTTCCCAGTTCTCGTTGCCCACGCCGAAGCGCAGGTCGACGTTGGTGTAAGCCTCGAGCCAAACCGTGTTGTCGTCCTCGATGAAGCGCTCACCGGCATAGCTGGTGTCGACGTCAACGAACCAGAACGAGTCGTTACCTAAGGGCTTACGATAGCTAACGTTGAGGGCCACCGCGGTTTCTGGCACGTCTTCGAACTTGTTGCCTGTGCGATCGACCGAGCACGTGGCCCGCGCCTTGTTGACGCCAGACTCCACCACCACCGTGGTAACCGGCGAGCAGTTGCCGACGCGGGCAATTTCTGCGGCGCCACCCGAGAGCGTTCGGTAATTGGTAAATTCATAGGCAAAGAAATGCGTGAGTCCCGCACCGATGGTCAGTTTCTCGGTGGCGCGCCAGGTTGCAGCCAGTTCGATACCCTTGAGCTGCCCACCTTCTGCGTTAGTGATACGGTTTCCGAGTGTGTTGCCGATAATCACCTGCGTACTCACCTGCTTATCAGTAAAATCCTGAAGGAAGGCGGCGCTATTAACCTTAAGGGCTCGCGAGGCAGAGGTCCACTTCGCCCCGAGCTCGTAGACCTTAATCTGCTCCGGATAAAACTCCACGTCAGGCTGCGAGGGCAGACCAAACGCACCGATTGTGATCGTTGAGAACCCACCGGGCTTCTTACCGACGGAGTACGATGCGTAGGTGTTCAGATCCTCGGACGCCTTCCACTGCACCGTCGCTTTCGGCGACACGTACGAGTCATTGCGCTTGTAGGTCAAGCGCGTGATCGGCGCACCAAGCCCCGCGAACGAAGCCGGCACACCGGGTGCCGCCGCATACGGAATGCTCGCAGCCGCCCGACAGTCACCGGTCGCACCACAAAGAATCACGGTGCCCGGACCCTGGCTACCTGCCGTCGTCGGCGCCGCGACCGAGTTGTCCTCGTCGATGTAGCGAGCTTCGCCGATCACGCGCAGTTGCTCGGTGATATCCCATTCGAACTCGAGATAGGCCGACTTGTGTTTGACATTACGCTCGACGAGCGTTGGCACGCGTGCACGACCCACATCATCCATGTAGGGCACGACGCTGGTCTCGGTGTAAGTAAAGCGCGCAAAAGTCGGGACGACGTTTGAATTACCCGTACAGGCATAGCTCGGCGCAAAGGTCGGGGGCAACGGCGGTGCCGTGAATGGCGGGCCGCTGGCCAGCGGACAGGCTACACCCGCACCAAATACCGTGTTGTTGTTGTCGATCTGCGCAACCTCTTCTTTCCAGTACTGCAGACCGCTGATGAACTGCACCGGACCCTCGAAGTCCGACGTGAAGCGCAGTTCCTGGCTGTACTGCGAGGTCTCGCTATCAGTCTTGATGGTCTGCATGGCCGTCAGTAAGTCGGACTTGTCGAAATCGACGTCCGTCGAGACATTCGCTTTGGTGTAGCCCGAGAGCAACGAGAACGTGCCGTAGTCAGACTGATATTCCTGCACGACCGATAGCCGCGACACTTGTCGGTTGGTGCCCGGGAACGCGGGCGCCGTCAGGCCGTTATCCAGCGACTTGGTGAAATCTTTGTTGTAGCGGGCCGCCAGCGCGCCTGCGCGGACCATCTGTCCGCGGAACGCCGGCACCGCCATGTCGTTGTAATAACCCTTGCTGCCGGTCGCGATCTCAAATATGCGCACCAGATTGACCGTATTTGCCGGGATTGCAGGGTTCGCATCCATCAGGGTGCAGGAGGCATCGAGTACGGGACCCGGCGCTACGAGATTTGCGCCCCCCGCCGGATTCGCCACCGAATAGGTGCGGCAGCTCGATGCCTCCGCCGGTACGATGCCCAAAGTATTGAACGCGACGCTCGCCTGCGCGGGCTGATCAAAGTGATCGTCGGCGTACTCCTGCCGCAGTTTGACGGAGTAGTTCTCGGTCGGCGCCCACTTCAGGGTGAGCGAACCGCCCATGCCGTCGCCGCCACCAACGTACTCGCCGCCAGCGACGTTCTTGTAATAGCCGCGCTCGTCAAAAGAATAGCCGTTCAAGCGCATGCCAAAGGTGTCGCTCATCGGCAGCGACAGGCTCGCCTTGATGTCGTACTGACTGTACTGGCCGTACTCGGCCGACACGTTGCCCGAGACTTCGTCATCAGGATCCGCCGTGATGTAGGAGATCGCCCCCGCAAACGCACTGCGACCATAGAGTGCGCTTTGCGGACCCTTCACCACCTCGACTCGTGCAATGTCGACGAGCCGCGGATTGATGAGCAGCGAACCGCCGGCCACACCGATCGACTCGCTCGACACGTCGATGCCGTCGACCAGCGTTGCGACATTGGGGCGGCCACGCGTCGGCGAGAGACCACGAATCACGAGCCGCGTGTCGTAGGCCGCGATGCCTTTGTCGAAACCCAAACTCGGATCGCCCGCAGCGATGTCCTGTACATCTTTGATGCCTTCGCGCTGCAAGGTTTCGGCGCTGATGGCCGTGACGGCGATGGGAACGTCCTGAAGGTTTTCCTCGCGCTTGCGCGCGGTCACCACGATTTCATCGAGTACCGCGCCCTCATCCTGAACCTGCGCGTATGCGGGCATGCCCAGACACGCGGTAAGCGGCGCAAACCAAAGACAAAACAGCCGTTTGGCATTTTTTGACATGGCGACCCCCCGATCATGATGACTGACAAAGTCTGGCGTGTTGCCCAAAGGCAACGTGCGAGTCCCGGACTTCCGCAGCTGTGCCCGCTGCTAGACAACGATTCTTATCACCGCACGGAGGCGCGACCCGAGCGCGGCGATCCGCTCGTCCGCCAAGTGGACAGGTACGATCCGCGCCGAATCCGAGGTCAGCGCAAAGAAACCGTCACCTTATTGTCGGGGCCGATATCGGACACCTCGATCTCGACCCCCAGCACCGCCGCGTAGCCCAATAGACGTGCCTTCAGCCAATGCTCATGCATTTCTTGGTTGGTGAGATCGAACTGACCGATACGCCGTGAAATATCGAGCACGTGACTGAACGGAAAGCTGAACGTGCGCCGCCCTGGGGTCACCCTCAGATCGAGACAGAGCTGATAGAGACAGGCCGTGCGCTCGAACATCCCCGTGAGCGCGATCTCGCGATCACCGGTGCGCTCGATTTCGGCGCGCATGCGCTTGAGCATCGGCTCCATGGCCTTCACGTCATGCGCGACGTATTCCTTGAGCAAGCCTTTATTTTTGGCGAACTGCACCGAGTTCAGATGCATTTTGACCAGTGCATCGTTCATCTCATGCTGGTACGGCATCGAATCCTTGAGCGTGCGGATCGCAAGCCCCACGGCCTGTCCGAGCATCTCTTCCCTGCCCTCGAAGCCACTGTTGGCGGCCGAGATTGGATTTGTTTCCATAGCGGACTCCTTCCGGTTCAAGTGCATGGCAAGGCTGGCGCCTCAACATTATTCTCTGCCTCGGCCCGACGCACCCCCACCCGAGGAAGTACACTGCCGCCTTACCGCACGTTCGCCAACGCGCGCGAGCCGGCCGTCCATGCGGTGGACGCGCCCGCCCCAGCGCGCTAGGCTCAGCAGCGAAGAGTGGCATGCGGCGCCCGTTTTGTCGGGTTGGTCGCGCCGCAGCCCCAGCGCAGTTTGGCAAGGAGTTCAAACCTTTATGTACATGAACTTTTGGTATCCGGTGATCAGGGCCGAGGACTTGGGCCAAACACCGCAAAAGGCGCGCATCCTGGCGCACGACTTCGTGGTGTTTCGCGATGAACAGAGCAAGCCGGCGGTGCTCGCCGACACCTGCGTCCATCGCGGCGCCGCCCTCTCGTCAGGCAAGTGCAAGGACGACGGCACGGTGCAGTGCCCCTACCATGGTTGGCGCTATAATCGCGAAGGCGTCTGCATGCGCATTCCCTCGATCGGCAAAACCATCAAACCGCCGCCGCGCGCGCGCGTCGACTCCTACCCGGTCGAAGAAAAGTACGGCATCGTGTTCGCGTTCCTGGGCGATCTACCTGCAGAGCAACGCCCGCCAATCATGCCGGTCGACGAGCACGGCACCGACGAGTGGCGTTCGACCCTCGTCACTTTCGACGTCGATTATCACTATGAGCGCTCGATCGAAAACGGGCTCGATCCCGCACATAACGAGTACGTACATCCGACCCACGGCTATCAGGGCGAGCGCGAAGACACCTACCTGATGACGGAGCTGCGCCCGCACCAGAACAACCCCTGGGGCTACGGCTTTCTCTCCACCTTCGATGCGCCGCCGCTCAAAAATCCCATCATGCGTCTGTTCCGTAACGAAGCGGGCAAGATGGAGGCGGGCTCGGGCACGTATGGTCCCAACCATATGTGGACCTACATCAATTTCTCGCCCAAGACGGCAATGCATCAGTACATGTTCGAGGCACCGATTGACGAGAATCGCACCCGCGTGTTCCTGCTCAATCAGCGTAACATCGGCTTTTTCAAGGCCAGCAAGATGGGCGCGATCGGTAAGCGGATCAAGCCGCGTATCAACGTCTGGCTCGATACAAAAATCAACGAACGCAACATGTTCATCGCCTCGCAAGACATCAAGGTCATGAACAACGTGCGGCCGATACTCACGCCGCCGACGCGTGCGAAAGAATTGATGATGCCTGCTGATAAAGTCATCCTGCAGTACCGTGACAAACTCGACGAGTTCGAGGCACGCGGCTGGAAGCTCGATATGCAGAGGATCAAACAAGCCCGCGAAAATGGCGATGTGGTGTTCGCGATCCCGTGCCCCGCGCGTCGCGAAGCGATCGCCTGGGTGCTGGACGAAGCCCCGCGCATGCCGTCGCGCGCAGTCACTGCCCAAGCGCCGCTGCAAGCGGCAGGCGGCGGCTAAGCGTTACCCGAAGACGGTTTTTAACAGGCACCAGTCCTAGGTCTACAAGTCCGCAGGGTGATCGCTCAAAACGGCATCGGGTGGATAACCCGGCTGCCCCCTTTCTTTTTGCTCGACAGAGCTCAGGCAACTCTAGGACGCTGACCGCATCAGTATCACCGCCACCACCAGTGCCGGATCAACCTCCCCCCCCGCGGCCGCTCAAAATCGTCCCTTGGAAACTCGTGGGTCCTTTGGAAACTCGTGCCGGGGGTGAAGCGTACCCACTTGAACGCTTTGCTGGGCGCGTCTTTCTTCACGATTGGGCTAATGACTCTGATCGGTAATCTTGAGCCGTATCTCTTCAATGCGGTGCTCACCGCACCGATCGGCGAACAAGGCAAACTCAGCGGCAGTATCGCCTCAGTAAATGAAATCCTGTTTCTGGTGGCGGCCAGCTTTATCGGCGCAGCATCCGACAAGGTGGGTCGCAGACCCATCGACGCGCTCAGTTTCGTGATCATGGCGACGGCTTACGTCCGCCACCCTCTCGCCGCCAGAGCGTCGCAGCTGTTTTTTTTCCGCGGTATTTTTGCCATCGGTACAGCCTGCGTTTCCTCGATGCTCGTCGCGATCATCGCCGACTACGCGGTGGCATCCTCGCGCGGACGCTCGTCGTCATCGCATTCATCGACAAGCTCGACCGAACGCTCGCCCTGGCGCTCGACATGGTGCTCGCTTCGGCGTCGCATCTCATCATCGTTTCAATCGATGATCGACTCGGCCGCGGCATATACATCGCGGTAGCCCTCATGGACATCGGCGAAATGAGCGCCATCCTCACCTCTCAGTTACTGATTGGCCAGGTGACGGTTGATCGCGGTTGCGATGCCACTATTGGCGTGTTCAGCATGCTCGGTACCGCCAGCATCCTTATGGCGAGCTTGGTCGGCGGTATCCTTCGATGTCTGGAAGCCATCGGCACCGTACCTGCTGGTCTGTTCGGCAGACAGCGTGCTCGCCGTATTCGCGCTGCTCGTGTACTTTAAACTATGGTTCAGTTGAGCCGATGCGCAATAAATCCAAGTCGATGAGCAAGGGATCGTTGTACGCCCTGATCCTCGCGGCGGGCGCAGCCCGACGCTATGGCTCCCCTAAAGCACTCGCCAAGCTTGGCGATCACCGACTACTCGAGATCGCAATCGCGCGCGCGTCATCGCTGGTCGACGATCGCTACCTCGTCGTCCTCGGTGCACACGCCACCTCGATCACCGCGGCGGTCGATCTCGCGCCTAGGCAGCTGGCGACTCACGACAACTGGATCTTGGGTCTTGCCGAGAGCCTGAAGTATGGCTTGACCTCGCTACCCGCCAGCGCGAGCGCCACGCTTGTCATGCTCGTCGATCAGCCCGCCATCACCAATGAAGACTTGCGAAATCTTATCGACGCGTGGCTTACCAATCCGACCGAAGCCGCGGCTGCAGAGTACGCCGGCGACATCGGCGCTCCCTGCATTCTGCCGCGAACTTTGTTTTCTGCTGCGATGCTGCTGACTGGCGATCGCGGTGCAAAGTCTCTGCTGCGCGGTGTCGAAGGCCTGACTCGTGTACCCATGGCCAGCGCTACTTACGATGTCGATACTCCCGAGGATCTTGCGCAGCTCGACCGCCTCGTCTGCAACCTACAACTCCACACTACATCAAGGAAATCTTGAGCGACTCATCGGTGCCGCCGCAGCAACCACTTGGCGCCGGAGTGCATCCAGAGGTACGGCGATTATGCTTTAATTCTCCGGTCATCGCCCTAATTGGAGTTGCCTAGATGAAAAGCCGTCTTACGGTTGCGCTTGCCGCGGTGCTTGCCACCTCGTCCGCACGAGCCGATGAGGGTATGTGGACCTACGACAATTTCCCGAGCGCAGCGGTCGAAAATAAATACGGCGTGCGAATCGACGGCGCGTGGTTAGACCGCGTTCGCCAATCGACAGTCCGCCTCGCCGGCTGTTCCGCCTCGTTCGTCTCTGGCGAGGGATTGATTCTCACCAACCACCACTGTATCGCAGCCTGTCTCGCTGAAAATTCCACAAATGAGAAAAGCCTGCTCGACGACGGCTTCGTCGCCCGCGGTCGCGACGCCGAAATCAAATGCCCAACGCAAGTCGCCGATATTCTGGTGGCCATAGAGAACATCACACCGAGGGTCGAAGCTGCAACCCACGGTCTCGATGATCGCGCGGCCAATGAGGCACGTAAGAAGGCGCTCACCGAGCTCGAACAAAACTGTGAAAAAACCGCGGAAAATAAGTGCCAGAGCGTCGCGCTCTACAACGGCGGACAATATTTTTTGTACCAGTACAAGCGCTACACCGATATCCGGCTGGTGTTTGCCCCGGAAGTCGGCATTGCCGCGTTCGGTGGCGATCCGGATAATTTTCAGTTCCCTCGCTGGTGTCTCGATATGGGGCTGTTGCGCGCCTATGAGAACGGTAAGCCAGTACAGCCAGTACAACACTTAAAAATGAACTTTTCCGGTCCGCAGGCCGGTGAATTCGTGCTCGTCTCCGGACATCCCGGCTCGACCGATCGCCTGCTGACCGTGGCACAGCTGCAGCAGCTGCGCGAGAGCGATCTGCCGCCCGCCCTGCTGCGTAGCAATGAATTGCGCGGACGCTATATTCAATTTGCCAAGACCAGCGATGCGGCACGCCGTATCGTCGACGATCCGCTCACAGGACTCGAAAACAACATCAAAGTTCGCCGTAAGCAACTCGATGCGCTGCTCGATGAAAACATGATGGCGCAGAAGCGTCGCGAAGAGGCCGAGTTGCGTGCTCGGATGCGCGCTGACAACGAACTCGCCAAGATGGGCGATCCCTGGGCCGAAATCGAGAAAGCCAATGGGCTCGCGCGCAACCTCGATCTCGAGCTCGGTTATCTCGAGGGCGGCGCCGGCTTCAACAGTCGATACTTTCGCTACGCGCGCACCCTGCTACGCGGCACCACAGAGCGCGAAAAGGCAAATACCGATCGCCTACGAGAGTATACGGATTCCGCCCTGTCGCGTATTCGTCAACAGCTTGCAGCACCGACGCCGATTTACCCTGAGCTCGAGAGACTGACGCTGTCGTTCGGCTTCGAGCGTATGCGGGAGTGGCTGGGCCCGGATCACCCGACCGTTCGGCAACTACTCTCGAAAGATTCACCGGATACTTTGGCCGAATCTTTGGTTGCGAAGACCAAGCTCAACGATCCGGCAGTACGCCTTGCACTGTGGAGTGGTGGCGCGACGGTAGTGGCCGCCTCGGACGACCCCTTCATTCAGTTGGCGCGCAGCATCGATGTCGAGGCGCGGGCACTACGCAAGCGTTACGAGGACGAGGTGGAAGCAACAATCAGCGCCGCCGAAGAAAAGATCGCCCGTGCACGTTTTAAGCTTTATGGCACGGCGGTCTATCCAGACGCCACCTTCACGCTGCGCCTAAACTACGGCAGCGTTCAAGGCTGGGTCGAAAAGGGCCGTCCTGTCGAGCCCTTCACGCGCCTCGAAACCGCGTTCGTGCGAGCGACCGGTCAACCACCATTCCGTTTTCCGGAGAGCTGGCAACGCGTGCGCGACAAACTGAACATGCAGATTCCGGTGAATCTCTCAACAACTAGCGACATCGTGGGGGGAAACTCCGGCAGTCCCCTACTTAATGCCCGTGGTGACGTCGTCGGCCTCATGTTCGACGGCAACATCCACTCGATTTCCGGCGCGTATTGGTTCGACACCGAAAAGAATCGCGCGATCGCCGTGCATCCAGCAATCATACGCGAGGCGCTAGACAAGGTTTATGGGGCCCAGGACTTGCTTCGCGAACTCAGCGGCACCTGAGCGGCGAGTCTGTTTAAAAGGTGTACAGCCCCGCTTCCGGGGCTGTTAGAACGACCCACGCAAGCGCGCCCGCTACGAGCGCGGCAATAAACACCGCGAGCCACCAGCTACCCATGGCGGTCGATGCCTGCGGCGGTAGGTTCGTAGCGCTATCTGCCATCGAGGCTCCATCGATGCGCTTGCGACCTGTGATCATCGGTAAAATCAGATTCTCGCGCTTTATCCAAAGATAAAAGAGCGCCGCAGCAACATGCACTCCGATAGCCGCCATGATCCAGTCAAAGATTTGCTTGTGGAGGGTCGTGAGGCGATCGCTGGTTTCGATGGCGATATAGCCGAATAGTGGACCGGTTTCGAAGACCTGATCGTTGGCGAAGAGACCTGTCAGCGCTTGCACGAGCAACAAAACAAGAAAAGCGATTATCATGAGTGCGCCTAGCGGATTATGACCCAACGGATTCTGGCAAAGCAGTTTGTGCCCAGACGGACGTTCGCACGATACGGCCTTGATGTAAGCAATGATGGCGCGTGGCCCACGAATGAAATCTGCGAAGCGCGCGTGCTTGCTGCCGACAAACCCCCAAAGAATTCGTGTAACGACAAGTACTAGCACGGCGTAACCGAGGCGTGTGTGCCAGACAAACCAGTCACCCTCAAGTTCGCGTGTTAGCCAGGCGCCAGCGACTAACATCGCCAGACCCCAGTGCGTGAGTCGCACCCACGGATCCCACACGAGGACCTCGCGACTCGAACCGGCAGCAGCGTCATCGGCACCGCCGCTCACGGCGTTCGCTCGTGACGTTCGTTGTACTCGATGAAGAAGTCATCGGGATCCCAGAGACTGAGCGAGGTCATGGAAATCATATTACCCGCGGCATCGCGAGCCGCGAAATGATGCGGCGCTGCATGAATACGCGCGCCAAACGCCACGGCACGTCGATGCACCGCCTCGACATCGCGGCCTTGCATCACGAAAACAATGTCGCCGACCCCGAGACGCGAGCGCGTTGCGCTCCCCGGTAATCGCGGGCTCGTGAACTCGAGTAGCCCGATCATACCGATGAGGGGATCTTCCGCTCTCAAAATCACGAGATGGGTGCGATCGCCCTTCGCACCGGCCGCAAGCCCGACGCCAGAGAGCACGACTTCATCGTCGTACCACACCGAGAGTCCGAGCACGTCACGATAAAACACGACCGAGCGCTCGATCGAGCGAACGATCAAGGTGGTGCGTTTAACAAGCGGCGGAAAGATTGCGTTGACCTCAGCGTTCATGGTGCACTCCGCTCACCGCGTTCGCGACAGTAGCGTCAGTGCGGCCGTCGCCATCAGCAGGGTTGGCAACCAGGCAAGCAGTACGGGATCACCATCGAACACGACGGTGCTGCTTTCCAGCATCCGTTGAAAAAGAAAGAAAACCATGCCGAGCACGAGCCCCAATCCGATACGTGCCCCTGCCCCACTCGAGCGTAACGAGCCGAACATGAACGGCAGGGCCAGCAGCACAGCAAACAGCGGTGCCAGCGTACGGGCAATCCGTGACCATAAGGCAAAAGCGGCCTCGCGGCTATCGAGTCCATTGGTATCTAAATGGCGTACCATTCGCCACAGAGCAGCTGTGGGCAACTGCGCAGGAGCCGTTGCCGCAATTCCGAGGAATTCAGCAGTGACATTTGATTCGAGGATACGCCGCGATATTTGTTTACTGGTTACGCGATCTGCAGCGAAACGCGTCTCGGCATATTGCTCGAGCGCCCAGGAACCTCCATCCGCTGAAGTGGCACTGACTGCACGACCGATCGCTACGAGTCGACCATCGACTCCGATTTCATAGACGATCATGCCGCCGAAACGCGCCTCGCCGGTCTGTCGCTCGACGTTGACGAGTAGATTACCGTCTCGTACCCACGCATCTCCAGACTCCGAAAAACTGACGTTAGCAACTTTAGCAAAGGCTTTTTGTTGACGCGCCAACTGCTGCAGCGGCGGCCCCCACGCCTCGCCAAGCAGCGACCCGATAACTGCGAGCAACACGCCAGCGATCGCGACTGGCCTCGCGATCTGCCATACCGACAAACCGGAGGTACGCATGACAATCAGTTCGCTGCCGCGCGCCACATCACCAAGGCCCAGTAGTGAGCCAATCAATGCGCTAATCGGCAGTAACTCCCAACCCTGCTGGGGCAAGTTCAGCAGCACGAACAGCAGCGCATCGCCCGTGGAATAGCTGCCGACACCGATGTCATCTTGCTGCTCTATAAAAAGAAACAGCGCCCCGAGCGAGAGCAGCGCCAAGATAACCATCAACGCACCGCCGAGCACAGCGCGTATGACATGACGCTCGAGCACACCAAGCCAAGTCATGTAGCTGCCCCGACCTCGGGTGACGCGAGTGCCGAGGCATCTCTATGGCGCAGACGCGCGCGCAGATCGGGCAGCACAATGACTCCCAGCGTTAACAGAGCGACGAGCAGATGCACCCACCAAAGTCCCAGAGCGGCGGGTACTAAACCCTTGGCAAGCCACACCTTGGCGGCCGAGGCGAGGCTGAAATACACAAAGTAGACGACGCTGGCGAGCCAGATGCGCGCATAACGACCTTGGCGCGGCCGCAGTCTCGAAAGCGGCACGGCGAGCAAAGCCAGCACGCATACCATGATCGGCGCTGCCAAGCGCCAATGAAATTCGGCGCGCAGTTCGGGATCGTCGATAGACCAAAGTTTTACGGTCGGTATGGCCTCGAGCTTACCAACCTTGATGGCCATGGGCGATACGCGCACCGGAATGACATTGCTGGCAAAGTGCACGATTCGAAATTCGCGCGAGCCAGGCGTGCCTTCGTAGCGCTCGCCATCAAGAAGCGTCAGTGTGTGCAAACTGCCATCGGCCGAGACTTGGTGACGCCCGCGCTTGGCCACTGCAATTTCATAACGATCAGCACGCACCCGCTTGACGAAGATGCCTTCGAGCGTGCCGTCTGCAGCAGCCGACTGCGCGTAGAGCACAGCGGAGCCGCCCCCAAAACTGCGAAACTTGCCAGGGGCGATCGGCGCAAATTCACCGGCGCGCAGTGCGCTGGCGCGCAACTCCTCGACTCGCGCCGCCGCCGCGGGCGCCGACACCAACGTGAGCCAGGCAACAAGGGATGCCACCACGAGCGCAAGCAGGGTGACCGGAGCGTGAATACGCCAGCGATCGACGCCGCATGCGAGCACTGCGGTCATTTCGCTGTCGTGATAAAGGCGACCGAAGGCCAGCATGATGCCGAGTAGCAGCCCGACCGGAAGCAGCACGGAGAGATTGCTGATCGCCCCAAACCAAACGAGCCCGAGGACAACGTCCCGTGGAAAACCTTGCTCGGCGGCGCGCGCCAATACGGTCGCAACCTGGTTGGTGAGCAGGATCACGAGCAGCACGGTCGTCACCCCGAGCCAAGTGCCCAAGGTTTCGCGCAGAATGTATCGGGAGAGGATTTGCGCCACGTACTTCGCTACCGAGGGTCGCGACCCCTGAGGGAGCCCGGAAAACGATAGAATGTTACTTCAACTGGCCCGGCCCGTGGTGCAGGGAAGCACCCTCCTACCCGCGGGCCGTATCCTCGCGGAGGTTCGCATGCAGTTCGAGATTTTCACGGGTAGCACGGCCCAGGTTCAGGCCGATTGCGTCGTTATCGGCGTTCACGAAGGCAGCACACTCTCACCGCTCGCCGCGGCACTCGACCGGCAGTGTGCCGGCAAACTCGCGCGGTTTTTGCAATCCGGCGATTTCACTGGCCGCTTGGGCGAGACCCTGCTGCTGCCCGCTTTCCCGCGCATGAAAGCCAAGCGAATTCTACTGGTGGGCCAAGGCCGCGCCGAGGTCAATCGCAAGGCCTGGCGCAAAGCGCTGCATGCGGCGGTGGGTGCGCTTTCGCGCACGCGCTGCAAAACCGCAGCGGTCGCGCTCACCCGC
>Ga0163212_1000095_pt1 | contig 34712 bp, 27 predicted proteins | sample Malawi_45m_30L_FD_113532 | JGI IMG/M metagenome (GOLD analysis project Ga0163212, IMG submission 113532) | Freshwater microbial communities from Lake Malawi, Central Region, Malawi to study Microbial Dark Matter (Phase II) - Malawi_45m_30L | ecosystem: Environmental > Aquatic > Freshwater > Lake...
CCCAGGCTACTTCAACAATGTATATGAATTCCCGCTTTCGCGGGAATGACGTTCGGCACTCGCTGTTCGCTGCTCGCTGCTCGCTGTTCTCAATGTCTCGCTACCCCACCATCCACATTAATAGTCTGGCCTGTGATGATGCCCGATGCGGGCAATGCGAGAAAGGCTACAACATTGGCGATGTCTTCTGGTTCGTCTGCGCGATGTACTGCTTGAGTTGGTATGATGTGCTCTAACATTGAACTAACACCGGCATTTGTACCTGCGCTTTGTGTTGCTGTTAAGCCAACAGAGATGGAATTTATCGTGATACCATACTTGCCTACTTCAGCAGCAAGAGAGCGGGTAAAACCAATAACTCCCATTTTGGCAGTTACATAGTGAACCAGGTACGGAGTTCCCAGCCAGACGGTATCGCTACTAAAGGTAATTATGCGACCGAATTCCGCCTTCTTCATGTGCGGCAGCACAGCACGAACGGTGTGAAAGAGTGAATCCAGCGTAACGTCCAGTGTATGCGTCCATTCTTCGTAGGAAACCAACTCAAATGGTTCTTCGAAGTAGTAGCCAACATTGTGAACGAGAATGTCGATTCTACCGAACGTGGAGATGGCTGTTTCTACAACGCGCGCAACATCGTGCGGGTTTGTCATGTCGGCCTGGATAGTAACCACTTCGCCGCCTGCGGCGCGCACAGCCTGCTCGGTATCAGAGGCCATCTCAACATCTGCAATTACCAGCTTTGCCCCTTCTTCAGCAAGGCGCTCACAGAATGCACGTCCGTTGCCCACAGCAGCGCCAGTAACAATTGCTACTCGCTCGCGGAGGCCACGTTCGAACCGTGTTATCTGCATAATTCTTACTTGTGGATGAGGCCTAGCTCGAGACCCACTTCTTGGAATACGTTCAGAATAGCATCGAGATGCTCATCTTCATGCGTTGCCATGTAGCTCGTGCGCATCATCGACATGTTTGGTGGTACACCCGGCGGAATAAATGCATTAACAAACACGCCCTTGTCGTACAGTTTACGCCAAAAGACAAGCGCTAGTTCTGCATCGCCAACAACTACAGGCACGATACCGGTTTCTGAATCAATCACCTTGAAACCCAGATCCGAAAAGCCTTTGCGCATTTTGTCTGCATTGCTGATGAGCTTTGTAATGCGTTCGGGCTCCCGCTCGAGTACGTTAAGTGCTGCCAGAGCAGAGGCAACAGATGCTGGTGTTGGAGAGGCACTAAAAATCAATGCAGGCGAGTGGTGCTTGATGTAATTCGTGACACGCTCAGGACCAGCGACAAATCCACCTAGTGATGCGAACGTTTTTGAGAATGTTCCCATCGTAAGATCTGTTTCATGAACTAAGTCGAAGTACGATGCGGTGCCACGTCCACCCTTGCCTACAACCCCAGTTGCATGAGCATCATCAACAAGAACGCGAGCCCCGTACTTTTTACAAACAGTAATAAGATCTGGAAGGTTAACGATCTCGCCACTTACAGAGAACACGCCGTCGGTTACGACAAGCTTTCCTGCATTTTCAGGAAGCGTAGACAGCACACGATCGAGGTCTTCCATGTCGTTGTGCTTGTATCGCACAAACTCGGCAAAGCTTCCCTTGGCAAGTAAACAGCCATTAATGATGCAGGCGTGGTTTTCCTTGTCCGATATAACGTAGTCGCCCTTTTGCACAAGGGCGGAGATCACACCAAGAGCTGTTTGATAGCCTGTAGAGAACAACAGAACGTCTTCCGTACCGAGGTACTCAACAAGCCTTCGCTCGAGCTCTACGTGGAGATTAATCGTACCTGTTAGATAACGGGAACCAGAGCAACCAGTACCGTAACGATCGATGGCGTCCTTGGCCGCCGCCTTTACCTCTGGATGCGATGTTAAACCGAGGTAGTTGTTTGATCCTGCCATGATGACCTTACGGCCTTCAAGCATTACAACCGGACCCTCGTTCTCTTCTACCGGACGGAAGTACGGATACAATCCGGCTGCTTTGATGTCATCTACCCGAGTAAAATCTCGACATTTTTGAAATAGGTCGACCACAATGGCTCCAAAGTTTCGTACTGTAACTATATGCTACCCGTAACCCTGCAAATATCGTAAAAGTGCCCTGCTCAACTGCTATCTAAGGTTATCCACTTGAATAGGAAAACCAAGATCCGCACCCTGCACCACTTTAATACAATTTTGCAGGTCATCCTTACTCTTGCCGGTTACCCGCACCTTTTCGTCTACAATTTGGGCGGTAACCTTCAGCTTCTGGTCTTTGATAAGGGTGGTAACCTTTTTCGCATCCTCTCGGCTAAGTCCAGCCTTCAGCTTTACTGTTTGGCGCACATTCTTGCCCCCTAACAACTCCACCTTCTGTTCGTCGAGGGCCAGAACGCTTATCCCACGCTTAATCATCTTAGACTTAATGATCTCGAGAGCAGCTGTAACAAAGTGCTCCCCCTCGGCTCGTATCTGGAAGGTCTTATCGTTTCGATTAAGCTCTACCTCGCAGTTTGAACCACGGAGATCATACCGGTGGTCGATTTCTTTACGAGCTTGATTGATGGCATTATCCGCCTCCTGAAGATCAACTTCGCTAATGAAGTCAAATGAAAATGTCGACATAGATATTTCAGGGTGTTATTGCATAAGTTAGTAGCCGTATGAATCTACGAATCACAACGCCGAGTTTGCGATACGCACGCCAGGATATTCCTGCCGGCCTTGTCGTTTTTCTTGTTGCATTACCACTCTGCCTGGGCATAGCGTTGGCCTCGGGTACGCCCCTTTTCTCTGGGATTATAGCAGGGGTTATAGGGGGCGTGGTTATCACGGTATTCTCAGGATCGGAGCTCTCTATATCCGGACCCGCAGCAGGTCTTACAACCGTCGTAGCGGGCGCTGTTATTTCACTCGGCGACTTACCCACGTTCTATGCCGCTGTATTCTTAGCTGGACTGATTCAGCTCGTGATTGCGGCATCGGATGCTGGGCGTCTTGGGAATTTTATACCCCACTCGGTCATCAAGGGTATGCTCGCTGCAATTGGCATCTCCATCATTTTGAAGCAGATTCCCCACTCTGTAGGCTACGATCACGATTTTCTTGACGAAGCTGGCATTGAAGGTGTTCTGCAATGGCACAACATCCTGAGCGATCCGATGTTGATCATCAATTCGCGCTTGATTTCACCCGGGGCAGTGCTGATCACGCTTGTTTGTATGGCCATTATGCTGCTTTGGGAGCACCCCCGCGTGAAGGCCATGCGATGGTCCACGGTTGTTAGCGGCACGCTGATAGCTGTTGTTGTTGGCACCCTCATCAACAGTCTTTTAGCAGTTACAATGCCCCAATATGCCATGATTGGCCACGACCACCTTGTAACACTGCCATCAATCGACTTCTCAAAGGGAGTAGCAGAACTCTTCGTAACGCCTAACTTTTCTTCCATTGCACGCATTGATGTTTGGGTTGTAGCTCTAACAATTGCAGTTATAGCAAGTATCGAGTCTATTCTCTGTCTCGAGGCTGTCGATAAAATGGATCCTGAGCGACGCATCTCCGATTCTGGCCGAGAGCTCTTTGCGCAAGGCATCGGAAATACACTCAGTGGTTTAATAGGGGGCTTACCTGTAACCAGCGTGATTGTTAGATCATCCGCTAATGTCTATGCTGGAGGACGCACCAGAACCTCTTCTTTCATTCACGGCATCACGCTGTTGTTTGCGGTACTCTTACTCCCATCTGTCCTTAACCAAATCCCGCTCGCTTGCCTTGCAGCCGTCCTTTTGATGGTTGGCTACAAACTTTCTTCTATCAAGATCATACGAGCAACCTGGCACGAAGGATACAGTCAGTTTATCCCATTCATCGTAACCTTGGTTGTAATCGTAGCAAAAGACATCCTCATGGGTGTCGGTGTAGGCCTCGTAGTGAGCATATTCTTTGTAATGCGGTCCTATCATCGCCAGTCTATAACATGCGTGCATGATGGCCTAAACTACCTGATTCGGTTTAACACGGACATTACGTTCGTCCACAAGTCTCTCCTCAAGGAGACACTACGAAACATTCCAGACAACACGAGTCTAACAATCGATGGCGTCTATGCCAACTACATCGATCATGACATCCATGAGTTGATGACCAACTTTCTCGAGGGCTGTCCAACCAGGAATATTTCGGTACGGACAATCGGCGTATAAAATTAATGGGAGTGGTTTTTGATGGAAGATTATCACCGACTGCTACTTAACAACAAGGCTTGGGTGCAGGACAAGCTTAATATCAGTCCTACTTTTTTTGAAGACAGCGCCGTAGAGCAGAAGCCAGATTACTTATGGATTGGCTGCAGCGACAGCCGCGTACCTGCAGAAGATGTAACTGGAACGATACCGGGCGAGCTCTTTGTACATCGCAATGTTGCCAACATGGTTGTGCATACAGATTTCAACATGCTGAGCGTGCTGCAGTTTGCTGTGGAAGTTCTTAAAGTCAAACATGTGATCGTTTGCGGTCACTATGGTTGTGGTGGCATCCGCACAGCTATGTCTCGGAGAGATTTGGGCCTGATAAATAAGTGGTTACTACACATCAAAGATGTTTATCGATTCCATGCACAGGAACTTGATTCAATCGAAGACGAACAATTACGTGTAGACAGATTAGTCGAGCTCAATGTAATGGAGCAGGTTCACCACCTGTCCGACATATCCTTTGTGCAGAGAGCCTGGCGCAATCACCAAAGGCCTATGCTGCACGGCTGGATATATGATATCAATACGGGCTACCTTAAGGATCTTATCAAGGTTGATCCTAGTAAACACGCGCACGACATCTACGAATACGACTTCTAGTTCTTTGTCTTGGCGTTACCTTGTAATCACTACGTTACGCACACGGCGCACGCCAATCGTAGGCTGCTCATAAACAACCACATAACTTCCGGAAGCAAGGTTGTTGGCAATCAATCTACCATTGCCTGTTATCGCCCCCTGCAAGGTAACAACTGCAATGCGCACTCCCCTGGCATCGTAAACACTGGCAACACCCTCATCTGCGGCAAGGTAGACTGACCCATCCTCTGCATACAGACGGATGTCTGTCTCGGGTTGTTCATCCACTCCAACCACAACGTTCGTTGCAGACAAGTCGATGGTATAATACGTGGCGCACGAATCAAGCGAGAAGCGCAACGTGCCAGGGACAACCCCGTCTTTTGTAAGTGTGGATGGGGCTAACGAGACCACTACATTGGTTGGCTTGTTGTGTTGTAGAACCAACCCTGTCTGCATTGACGTGGTATACGGATCCGTGATTTGCACATCAGCTACGAGCGTTCGCTTCGCACCCGTGAGTGTTGCTGTGATTGCGAATGTCTTACTCACTGTTTGCTGTGAGGTGCGGACGGTGTCGAACGTAACCGATTTAGGATGAGTAAGATTAAGCGTGGATTCGCGGAGCGTTAAGGGTACATAGAACATTCCCTCGCAACCATCGCTCAGATACACAAGGGAGAGCGTGTCTACGATAGTTCCTGTCGTAATCTTCGGAATCATACTTATCGAGACAGTTCTATCTGCACCCGGCGGGATTGTTACTGCGTTATCCAGCAACACCACTGTTCCAGCCACGCTTGAATAGACCTCTGCAACCTGAATCGGGAATGCTGTTGGATTGTTGATACCAACAAAGACGGTTCGCACAGTTGGGGTATCACAATTGATCTTGGTTCCAAGATCAATAGGCATTTTGGTAAACATCTTTGCAATCGTGCGCGTACCCGTAACGGAGGTTCTGTATCGCCAATTGCAACGTTTGTCCATAAATGCAATGTCGTCGCGAATCGTACCAGTTGCCTTTATCGTAACTGCAACATCAATAGATGCCTTGCCCCCTGGTGGAAGTACCACTGGTAATGCGGCCTTGGCACTAATCATTGATCCTGTAACAAGAGAATCCACGATTATGGTGTCGGAGCCAACATTCTGTATGGTGTACGTCTTATTTGCAAGATTTACGCACGTAGGCAGCGAAGGGACAGCGAAGCTTGGTGGATCTACAGCCGCTTTGAGATCGTATATCTTGATCGTTACATCAGCCGTATCACTACAACCAGAGGAATCCGACATAATCACCTGATAGAGTGCCTGCTGATCAATTCGTGCAGAGACAAACTCAGTTGGGTTGTTCATCGAGGTGCCGTTTTTCAACCATTGGTAGTTGAATGGAGGCGTACCTTTCGTGGGTACGCATGTAAGATCTACTGTTGTGCCTTGGCAAACCTTTAATGCAGATGCGGTAATCGATGCCTGTGGGGATGGGCGTACCCGCACCACGCAACTGTCTTGTACTATGTTGCCCACGTTGTCTGTTACCGTTAATCTCACCAAGTAGTTGCCGGTAACAATAAAAGAAAAACTACCAGTTGTTGTTACGGTGTCAAAGCCGAGACCCGTCCAACGATATCTATAGGGTTCGGCTCCGGCACTGGCGATAGCAGTAACATTTGCAGTAGAGTTTTGGCATGCGCGTGCACTGTCATTGAGTGTTACAGCTAACTCAAACGTTAGAGGAGTACATGCATCACTCGTAAATCTTGTTTTCATGTAGGCTGCAACGCGTGAATGAAAGTTTAGATTGGTGCCTTGAGACGTAAGGTGGCAGTACGACATAATTGTACCCTTTACTGCCTTGGTACCGGTATAACACGAGCCCCCTTCTGCAGCAACGCAGGAGTCAATAGGAGGGGCCCAACCACAATGAAAAGTGTGAGGAGAGCCAACAGTGTGTCCCGTCTCATGAGAGAACACGTCTGTATCCCAAACGTACCCAGCTGCTGGATAGGTAATGTTGTTGTTGAGTCCACTTACAGCATAACCGTAGTCTTTGTTGCACATTGTCTCAAGGTATGCTACGCCGCCAATATTGTTTATGCCCGATAAGAGATGCGCGATAGTTCGATTGACACCGCCAAAATTCGCACGCCATCTATCTCTGAATTGAGTTAGGAGATTGCTGGTGTTTGTGCCAGGATAGGGATCTGCAGTTTCCCAGATGTACAGTTGGCCGATACGAATAGTAGCGGTGATGTCCCGCTCGTAAATAGCGCTTGCAGCAGCCACCACAGACTCTGCATACTGCGTAGCCTTTGTCCGATTGCGTCCGTGATCAATGAAATATGGCTCATCACCTTCAAGGGCTATCGTAATGATACGATAGCGCACCTGTGATTCCTCTGATTGCTTGGGTTGCTTGATACGAATTCCTGATGGCTCTTCAGCGTGGCACGACCAGGGATTACTCTGCTTTACATGCGAACGATCATACAGGATCATCGTAGAGCCCCCTTCCTCAATCGACAAGGGGCTCATCAGATACTCCTGATGGTCGTATTTGTTGCCGAGGTCGATATGGCCCGTAGCCCAGTTCGGATAAATCGCCATCATTACGAATGAGCCAGGAATCGACGGAATGATGCCGCGCAAAAGCACACTTGTTGGCGCCGCATACCGTACAGGGCCGTTCTCCGTCATTGCAACAAGTATGGAGCCCTCGTCAAAAACCCGATACCTACGCAACTCGACTTCTACATTGCCCATACCGGGCAGCAGCATAGACATACGCACATAGCCGTCCACGGGAATCGACAGAGCCCGCATAAACTGCATGTTGTCTACCTGTAGAAATGACGCCTCATGCGGCAGGCTAAAACCTGCTGGACGCTCAACAGAAGCAAGTATCTGATGCTTACGAGCGTCTACAGGCGTGTTGTCTTGTGCCTGTGCGGCGGCAAAAACAACGAATAACATGAGCACAGCAACGATATATCGCATAAAAGTTCCTTTGTATCGGCTTTCCCGTAACGTGTAATACTACGGTTTTTTACCGTAGTTTTTGCGTTACAACCGCACTAGAAATCTACCCAACTTGTTGTACCTCATTATGAAACAGCTTAGCCTACTGATCGCACTATTTGTCACTGTTGCGCGGTTGAACGCCTCAGAGATAGCCATCACGATTGCTCCTCGCGCCGAAGACCAGTCCCAATTCAAGCTTGGCAACGTTTACAAAGGGCGCAACAAAGGGGGCTTCTATACCCCGACGATGTTGCGATACTACATTTCGGGAATCACCCTGCATTTGTCAAACGGTACAAACGTACCCTTTCCAGATGCCTATATACTCGTAGACATACGCGACGTGCAGCGCTTCCCCATTGGAAATGCCGACGTTTCTGCCGGCATTGACAGCATAAGCTTTCATATTGGTGTGGATCAAGCACGAAACCATCTAGACCCTACCACATACCCCGACTGGCACCCGTTAGCACTCAAGAATCCATCAATGCACTGGGGTTGGGCAGCCGGCTATAGGTTTGTTACCTACGAGGGTAAGGCAGGAACATCCGCAGGCGCTATCAATGCTACGTTCCAAATTCACACACTCGACGACAAACTCTATACAAAGTGCACAGTTCCATTAGGTGGCATGGTTTCCTCTGAAATTCCGCTTATTGGATACTACGAGCGCCTGCTCAATGCAATCGATATCTCAAGAGGCGTTATCAATCACGGAAGCGACGAAGAAGCTTTGGTGCTCATGGCCAATATGGGCCAGACGCGTGATGCCTCGTCCGCCGTGTACACGGCATCGTTGCCCACAAGTGTCGATGAAGAGATCAAGCAAGACATCGCAGTACCTAACCCGGCGCAGGACCTTGTAACGCTTCCATCACACGCGTCGCGCGTGATGATCTATGATGTGCACGGTACTCTTGTTCAAAACACGAAGCTTGGTGCTACCGTCAACGTCGTATCAGTAGCATCGATTGCTCAGGGCACATACCTTCTTGTCATTGAGTACGATCATGGAAAGCCCCATGTCTCATATCTATCAATCGTACGCTAAGCTATATCTCGGCATTGTTGTCGTGATCTACGGCTGCAGTGTAGAGCCGCCGGAACCATCCCCGTATGCCAATCTGATAGACGTTCCACCGGGCTTTCCAGAGCAGCAGTTCCCGGCAGACAATGTACCCAACGAGGATAGAATCCTACTTGGCAGACTTCTCTTCTATTCAACGAAGATGTCGCAGGACTCTGATGTAGCATGCGTTAACTGCCACTACCCTGGCTCTTCGTTTACTGGCATGCAGCAAGTAAGCCAGGGAACACAGGGAAGAATCGGAAGCCGCAATTCACCGTCCCTAGCAAACGTAGGCTACAAGCCGCACTTCTTGATGGAAGGGGGCGTACCCACACTCGAGATGCAGGCGCTTGTTCCTATTCAAGAGCACAGCGAGTTTGGAATGAACATGCTGGACGTGATTGAGAGGTTTACAAGCGACAATGTTGTGCAGTCACTTAGCCACAAAGCCTACGGACGCCCCTTTGATGCCTTTGTGCTAACAAGAGCTCTTGCATCGTTTGAGCGAACGTTCGTAAGTGGACGCTCACGAGTTGATCGCAACATGCTGTCTGCTGCCGAAAAACGTGGTAAAGATTTGTTTTTCAGTAATCGGACTAACTGCTCCTCGTGTCATGGAGGCTTTCTATACACCAACCATGGCTTCGCGAATAATGGTGCATATGAATCGTATGCAGATCAGGGCAAGGCAAGACTAACTGGCAAGCAATCAGATGCTGCAGTGTTCGCAATACCATCATTGCGAAACATCTCCGTTACCGCACCGTACATGCACGATGGTCGTATTCAGTCGCTATCAGAAGTGATAAACCATTATAACAGAGGGGGCTTTGCACACCCCAACAAGTCTGCTTTGATTCGCCCCTTGGGATTGAACTCTCAGGAAACATCCGATCTCGAAGCATTTCTTTTGGCGCTTACAGACGAAACATTTCTTTACAATCCAAGATTTTCACGTTGAAGACACTCATCATCATCACGTTTGTCTGCACGCTCTTCATACAAGGTTGTACAGATCCAGAGTATGTTGTTCAGTTTGATGAAACTCCATATGGATTTTCACATGGAGAACTGCCGGCACCAGAACTACCTACCGATTACCCACTTACTCAACAACGGGTAACACTTGGACGCCGCCTGTTTCATGACGGACAGTTGTCCAGCACGGGAACACAGAGCTGCTCTTCATGTCACTCTCAGGCTGCAGGGTTTTCCGATAATCGCAAATACAGTATTGGCGTACGGGGCCTACCAGGAACAAGGCAAGGCATGCCGCTCATTAACCTGGCGTGGCATAGACGTGGATTTTTCTGGGATGGTCGCTCACCTACACTGCGCGAGCAGGCTCTGCACCCTATTCGCGATACGCTGGAGATGGATGAGTCTCTCGATAACGTAGTAAAGAAGCTTCAAGCCTCGAAAGTATACCGCGAGCAGTTTGTGCGTGCCTTTGGTAATGACTCTATTACTCCAGAGCGAATCGGCATTGCACTTGAACAGTTTATGCTCACGCTTGTTTCGGCCCAAAGCAAATTTGATAAGGTTGTTCGTGGATACGATCTGTTCTCGGAATCTGAAGAGCGTGGACGCCAACTCTTCATGCGCGAATTTGATCCAACTGGCAGAACTAAGGGTGCTGAGTGTTTTCATTGCCATGCAGAACCGTTTTTCACAAATGACAGGTTCATGAACAACGGACTCGACGATGATGCCTCCTTCAGAGATCTTGGACGCGAGTTAGTTACCGGTAGCCCTAGAGACAGAGCAAAGTTCAAGGTGCCAACACTACGCAACATCACACGCACTCCCCCGTATATGCATGATGGGCGCTTCACCTCTCTAGAGGAAGTTGTACGCTTTTACAACACAGGGGTAAAGAAGTCCAGCACTGTCGATCCGCTCATGCAGTTCAACCTTAAACCTGGATTGAATCTCAGCGTCCATGACGAGCAAGATCTCGTAGAGTTTTTGAAAACGCTAACAGACGAGGTCTTTCTCACCAATCCACTCTACAGGATGCCGTAATGATTCGCTGGTTTATAGCTGTTGCTGCATTTGTTATCGCTACAGCAGCGGATGCACAAGAACTCTACTTCCCGCCACTTTCAGGCACTTGGGAAAAAGTTTTGCCGTCGTCGCTCAACTGGTGCGGAGATCGCATCGATTCACTCGTAGAGTTCGTTGGTAAGACCAATGGCAAGGCGTTCATCATTCTCAAGGATGGGCGTATTGCCCTCGAAAAGTATTACGGAAATTTTACCAGCGATAGCTTATGGTACTGGGCCTCTGCCGGCAAAACAGTTACGTCTGTTCTGGTTGGCATGGCTCAGGCAGAAGGCTTGATGGATCTCAGCAAGCCAAGCAGTAGCTATTTGGGATCAGGCTGGTCATCATGCACACAGGAGCAAGAACAGAACATCACAGTTCTACATCACCTGACGATGACCACCGGCATCGGCTTTGAGCGCAACAACGACAACTGCAAAGAGCCGGCATGTCTTACCTATCGTGCAGCGCCTGGCACTATTTGGGATTACCACAATGCATGCTACCTCTTGTTGCAAGACATGGTAGCGAAGGCCTCCGGAATATCCTATCAGCAGTATTACACACGCAAGCTCGGTATGAAGCTCGGCATGGGTGGGATCTGGTACAATGGAATGCTATTTTCCAAGCCACAGGCAATGGCACGTTTCGGCCTGATGCTCCTTGCAGGCGGCATCTGGAATGGCGACACAATTCTAACGGATAGGCAGTACGAGACAGCGATGAGGTCAACGTCGCAAGATCTGAACAAGTCTTATGGCTATTTGTTCTGGCTCAATGGTAAAGGCAGTTTCATGCAGCCATCAATCCCATTCGTTTATAAAACTGATCTCGTTCCAGCAGCACCCGACGATATGTATGCAGGTATGGGCAAGAATGATCAGCGCGTCTACGTGGTTCCAAGTAAGGGGCTTGTAGTCGTGCGCATGGGAGATAAGGCAACCGAGTCGCTACCGGCAATTAGTGGCTTTGATGATGATCTGTGGAACTATATCAATGCTCTTCCGTGTGGATCAACTTCTGTGAGCGACAAGCCGATGCACACACTCGGACCTGTTTGGCCAAATCCTGCATCAGACGAGGTACATTATGATGGAAGCGAGATCACCATCGTTAACGCTATTGGACAAACCGTTGCCACCACTACAGAGCCAGTTCTGCATATTGGCCACCTACCTGTTGGTGTTTACCATGCTTTCGTGCGCAACGGCCAGTCTCGTTGGAAAACAATTGTTATTAAGCAGTAACCCACAGCCCCCTGACATGGTGTTCGAGCGCGAGCCCCGCGATACAGTTCTTGTAATGCTTCAGGATGTAGTTCCAAACCTTCTTTGTGATGTTCGTTATGCTACCGTAAACAACTTTACGGGTCGCATATTGTATCAATCAGACACGTTGTATGCACGACGGGTTGTAGCTGATGCTCTAGCAAGAGCCCAAGAGCTTGCTCGTTCTTACAAGCTTCAAATCAAGATCTACGATGCGTATCGTCCGCTAAGTGTTCAAAAGCTCATGTGGAGCATCGTTCCAGATGAGAGATTTGTTGCAGATCCAGCAAAAGGTTCGCGTCACAACCGGGGTTGCGCACTTGATCTCACGCTCTGTGATTTGCAGGGCAATGAGTTAGATATGGGTACAGGCTACGATGAATTCACCGAACGGGCTGCGGCTACCTATACTGATCTTTCGCAAGAGGTTCTCAACAACCGTAAACTGCTCAACAGCATCATGACATCGGCAGGCTTTACCGTTCTGCTATCTGAGTGGTGGCATTATGATTTTCTTGGCTGGGAGAAGTACGCAATTCTAGACGAGTAAGCCGGTCCGACATTCCTGTGCAACTGCATCCCAGAGAGCAATGCGGTGTTCTAATGCACGCTTGGCTATGGCAGCGGCTTCTTCATACCGTTGCTCATGATCAGCACACAATAGCTCTACCATGCGCTCTGCAAGAGGTCCGTGGTGTCCACCATCTACTTCAACATGGCGCTCTAGGTAGTATCGCAGATCGCTAAAGCGGCTGCCCTCGTTGTGCTCGAGCGAGTCGAGAATTCCAAGGAACATCGTCGGAATGATCTCCTCGCGTCCGTAGGTAAAAACGCTCGCAATCTCATGAGCTTTTCCGCCGGAAATAACATCCATGGTAAACGAGACAAAGTCCTGGGATGCTTGCGGCGCACCAACGTGCTTCATTGCACTCGCAACATCAACTCCAGATCGAAGCACGTCCACAAACGCTTCTATTGCAGCTGTAGAGCCCCCTACTTCTTGCATCGCATCGAGATACATCTCGAAGTGACTCATCCGGACACCGTGACGATTAACATCACTCTCTTCACCTACTACGATTTCATTGATCAAGAATCGAGTTTCGGCATCGCCCACAGGCACCCATGGTGTAGTGGTGCAGGTTAGGTGCTGCTGTAGCGCCTTTAGGAGCGACATAAAGTCCCATACTGCCCAAACGTGGTACTCCATGAAACGGGCAACATTCTGCCTGGACGTGAGAATTGAGTACAGGGGATGTGTCTGCAGTTTAGTCCTTTGCTCAGCTAACAGCGATTGTATGTCGTGAAGCGTCATGACGTCTGAAACGATATCGATTCGTACCGAGTTCCAACGAACCTATCATTGCTATATTTGGCACATACTCTTCACATTATTTACTGCAGGAAAGCATACGTATGATGCGCAAAACTCTTACGATGATCATGCTAGTGATTGCGTCCGTCGCAACACTATCTGCTGGAGACCTAAGCATAGGGGCATCTGTGCTTGGCAAGGCAGGAATTAATGCAACAGAAACACCGGAATACACAAAAACGGACCTCAATGTTAACTCCATGCCCGACATTGGTGTTTCTGCACTCTATTTGTTCTCTAGAACGTCGAATACAGGTGTGATGCTCGACCTTGGATACGACTCATACTCGTACCGTATGAAGTACTACGAGGCAAACCCTATGTTCGATAACGCTATCATGACGCACAGCCTTCGCAAGATCAGCATTGCTCCAAGCCTGTATCTTGGTGGGTTTCAGATAGGCGTTGCTTTTGGTCTTAACAGCGGCTACGCTCAGCTTGATAAGGATGGAAACACGATATCTGAAGACGATTCCGGTGTGTCTTCTACAACAACTGAACTGCGAATTGGTGCGATGATTCCAATTGTACGCGGCAAGTCATCATCTCTCAACCTCAACATTCGCGGCGGCTACATGCTGTCTGAGACATTTGCAACACCACAAAGGGCGATTAATACGGGTTCGTTTATGGGCATGAACTCGCACAACTCGAAGATGGCTTCGCTTGGTCTCGGAATAAGCTATTACTTCACGGTTATGGATTAATCGTCCAGAGGCGTCGCACCTCGGCGCAACGGTTCAGAAATCGTCCCAATGGGGAATCATTTGTGTAAGGGGCTCGCATTCCACGAGCCCCTTCCTATTTGTGTAGCCAATGATTGTTTGTGCGGTGGTTCGTAATGATGCGGGCGGCCATTACAATAAGCCCCCGATTGCATGCGTCTACTGAAGGAGATCATCCACAGTTACAAGCCACGATGCGCATTGCTACCTCCTAGATAGACACCTGTTTTCTACATATACAGTATGGAGGATGCTATGCGTTACGTCATCAGTGGAATACTCGGCCTTGTTCTTGCCCTTAATTCTTGGGCACGCGTACATCCTGAGCCGGCAATTCAGCAGGACAATAGTTCAAGACCATTGCATCGTGCTACCCCACACGAGGGAAACTATGCGCGCCTAACCAAAGCGATTGGAGTTGCTGTAGACTCTACTGCAAACGGAATAGTTATTGCGGAGGTATTTGTCAATATGCCTGCATATAGTGCCGGACTTTGCAAGGGCGACAAGCTGATAGCCGTCAATAACAAACCCGTAACCACACTCCTTGTAGCAAGAACACTAACACAGAACATCAAGAGTCCGTTTGTAATGGTTGATGTTATCCGCCGAGACATGCGCATCAGCCGGCATGTTGAGGTAGCAGATGGCGTACCACAAACAATCGGAGCCTATAAGGATGGGGCTACACTATCTCTGGCATTCCATGCGTTATCCAGCAGCACATTGGAACAGCTCGAACAACTTGCAGCCACCTTCCCTTCTAACACCATCGACACGGTTATTCTTAACCTTTCCAGTTCGGCCACGGGGCCAGTTGAGATAGCCCAGCAGATAGCTCAAACCTTGGTTGGATCACACAAAGACGCAGCAGCGACGATGAAAATCATTGTGCTCCAGCACGATGCCAGCTCAATTGCTCAGTCTGCTTTGGCGCGTATAATTGTCCAACAACAAGGAGCGGAAGTTTGGGGCGCAACTGCATCCGCACCCCAGTCTATGGACATGAGCGGAGCACAGACGCGTTCTTCTGGTGCAGCAATACACAGATTAAACGAAGAGCGCTCTATGGATGCAGCTCCAATGCAGTGGAATATGGCAGCATTTCGAGAACGCTATCCTGTGCCTAACGCACGTGCGCAACAACATCCTATGCTCTTGGCTCATGCATCCGTTGCACCTTTGGCATGGGGTATACATGGCGACGCGTATACAGCCATCCAAAAGGTTCGGTCGGCACTCTAATGGTGCTACTTCAGCGCCAGCCCTGCGTCTAGAAGCTCCTTCACTATCTTGAGTGAAGGGGCTTCGGCATAGAATCTCACAAGCGGTTCTGTGCCGGAGGCACGAATAAGAAGCCAGCCGTTCTTGACGTAGAACTTATAACCATCGGTAGTGTCCATCACTTCGACTTTGTGCTTGCCGATCATTGTTGGCTTTTTGGCACAAGCCTTGAGGATAGCCGTCTTTGTCTCATTCGTCACGTGTACATCACGTCTGCGGTAGCGGTGCGGACCAAACTCTGCATCCAGTTCATCACACAGCTCTTTAAGCGACTTCTTCGTTACGGCCATCATCTCTAGCAAAAGCAGGCCGTTGAAGATTCCATCACGCTCTGGAATATGCAGCGATGTGCCCAAGCCCCCTGACTCTTCGCCACCGATGAGAATCTTTTCTTCTGTCATCAACTTGGCAACATGCTTAAAGCCAACAGGTGTCTGATAGATCTTGATCTTATGCTTCTCGCAGTATGCACTTACCATTGATGTAAGCGACACTGTCTTCACCACTGCGCCCTTCATACGCTTGTGCTCACGCAGGTACTTCATGAGCAGCATGAATACGCGATGCGGATCTACGAATGCACCCGTATGGTCTACCGCACCTACACGGTCTGCATCACCATCGGTGGCAAATCCCATGTGTGCCTTATGCTTCTTCACAGCTTTTGAAAGGGGCACGAGGCACTCAGCTATCGGCTCTGGGTGATCGACTTCGCCAAACGATGGATTATACTCACCGTGAATCTCAACGATATCCGGCAGAATGCTCTTCATGAAGTTGATACCTGCTCCGTGCATCGGATCGTACACGATCTTGAGCTTGCTCTTGCGGATGGCCTTGATATCAATCTTCTTTACGATATCGGCGATGTACTCTGTCTTAGCATCAAAAAGCTTGATTGCCTTTGACTTCACATACGCATCAAGTGTATCGACCTTCATCTTTGGCGCAACCGCATTGAGAGCTGCGAGGTGTTTCTCGACTTCTGCGATTTGCTCTGGAACGGCCGGCCCACCAAACGAACCCTTGAGCTTATAACCACTGTACTGAGCCGGGTTATGTGATGCTGTGATCACAACACCCAACTGGGCTTTCTTCTTCTTCGTCTGAAACGATACCTGCGGCGTAGTCGAGATCGTATCCGTAAGATGCACCGTGATCCCGTATGCCGCGAGGATGCGGGACGTCTCGATCGCAAACTCACGCGAGAGAAACCGCGTGTCGTGTCCAACCACAACACTTGCCCCCTTCTTCTTGAGGGTCTTAACATACTTGGCCGTAGCGTGCGCTACCAGCGACAGATTTTCGAAGGTGTAATCGCGGGCGATAACGCCACGCCATCCGTCTGTTCCGAATATGATGCTCATAGGGATCGATTGCTTGTGAACGAGGTACAAGGTACGAGGTACTGGGTACCTAGTACCTTGTACCTCGTACCTTGTATCTACGATATCGTCGATTCTCCGGCATATTCCGCTGCATCGCCCAGGATCTGTTCGATGCGGAGGAGTTGATTATACTTTGCTACGCGATCTGTGCGGCAAGGGGCTCCTGTCTTGATTTGTCCGGCACCCAAAGCCACTACAAGATCTGCAATTGTTGTGTCTTCTGTTTCACCCGAGCGGTGCGATAAAATCGCGGAGTATCCAAAGCGCTGTGCGAGAGCAACGGCGTCTATGGTTTCCGAGAGTGTACCGATCTGGTTAACCTTTACAAGTATCGAGTTGGCAACGCCTTCTGCAATGCCACGTGCAAGGAACGACGAATTTGTCACAAACAGATCATCGCCAACCAACTGCACTTTGTCTCCGATTGCGTCAGTAAGAGCCTTCCAGCCTTCCCAGTCGTTTTCGCCCATTCCATCTTCGATAGAAGCAATTGGGTATTGCTCAACAAGTTTGGCATACCAGTCTACCATCTGTGCGGCTGATTTCTTCTCGTGCGTGCTCTTGTACATTACATACGAACCGTCTTTAACCATTTCGCTGGCGGCCACATCAAGAGCGAGCACGATGTCTGTGCCCACCTTATAGCCGGCCTTTTCGATTGCTTCGAGAATAACGTCGAGCGCTTGCTCATTCGAGCTGAGTGAAGGGGCAAATCCACCTTCATCTCCAATGCATGTGTTAAGCCCCTTACCCTTGAGCACACTTTTCAGCGCATGATACGTTTCGGTGCCCATGCGCAGGGCTTCTGAGAACGACTCTGCGCCGATAGGCATGATCATGAACTCTTGGATGTCTACGTTGTTATCTGCGTGACGTCCACCATTGAGGATGTTCATCAGAGGTGTTGGCAAGAGCGATGCGCGCACACCCCCCAGATACCGGAAGAGCGGCAGACCATGAAACTCCGCCGCTGCCTTTGCTACGGCCATTGATGCACCGAGTAGCGCGTTTGCGCCAAGGTTTGACTTGATTTCTGTACCATCAAGTGCAAGCAGGATCAAATCGATCTGACGTTGATCAGAGGCATCCATACCAACAAGAGCGTCGGCAATCACACCATTAACATGCTCAACCGCTTTCTGCACACCCTTGCCAAGGTATCGGGCAGCATCGCCATCACGAAGCTCTACCGCCTCGTGCTCTCCCGTGCTCGCACCCGACGGAACGGCTGCACGGCCCATAGAGCCGTCCTCGAGGAGAACGTCTACCTCGACAGTAGGATTACCACGTGAGTCAAGGATCTCGCGGGCAAACACATCGGTAATTGTTGACATACAAGGGGCTCCGGGGAAACAGTAGATACTAGGTACGAGGTACTAGGTACAATCCGTCTTGCCCGTGAAAGCGGGCATCCAAATCAAAGAAGGTTGCTTCATCAACTCGATAACATATCGAAGCGAACATTATCGATTTGTTTCGCAAGGCGAATGTCCAGAATTGTGATGCCGCCCTGGTCATGTGTGCTGAGCGTGAAGCGCACCTTATTCCAGCCGAAGAGATGCATATCGGGATGATGGTCCATCTTTTCGGCGATGAGAGCAACAGCGTTGATAAGCCCCATGGCCGCAGCAAAGTTGGTTGCAGCTACCTCGCGAACAAGTGTGGCGCCATCGCGGCGCCACAGGGGAATGTCTACGAGGTGTTGCTGTAGTTCGCTCTCAACGAGTGGTGTTGGGCGTGCCATGCAAAGTAAACTTAGTTAAGATGAGCGTTCAGCTTTTCGGTGATGTAGGTCTTTGGTACTGCGCCCACGATCGTATCTACTACATTGCCGCCCTTGAAGATGAGCAACGCTGGGATCGAGCGGATACCGTATTGCATTGCAACGCGCGGATTGTTGTCGACGTCTACCTTTGCAATTGTAGCCTTACCTGCATACTCCGTTGCGAGCTCATCAACGATCGGAGCTATTGCACGACATGGTCCGCACCATGCTGCCCAAAAGTCTACGAGGACAACACGTCCTGATTCGATCTCTGCTGAAAATGTATCGTCTGTTAAGTGCGCGGCGTTTGCCATGGGAAGAGAACCTTACTGCGATGTTGTTAAATGTTCATGACCGACGAATCGGTTGACGAAATTACGATTTCTTCCGTGTTTGCTACTCGCTGCTTGCTGCTCCCATTGCCTCAATGATCATGGCAATCGTGGATGTGGCTTGAGCAAGGTCCTCAGGAGCTCCGCTGTTATCGATCACGAAATCTGCCAAGCCCCTTTTCTGTTCCATGGGCATTTGCTTGTCTATGCGACGCCGGACCTCCTCGGCTGACAGGCCAGACCGTGCTGTAACGCGGTCAATACAAGTTTGGGAGGGGGCATCGACAACAATGATATGATCGAAACCATCTTCGAGATCGATCTCGTATATCAGGGCACTTTCGATTGCTACCACTCGGGTTCCCTTCTCTGCCTCGGCCTCAATGGCCTTCATATGGGTCTCCAGCACGCGCGGGTGTACTATGGCATTGAGCTTGTCAAGGTTGGCATCGTTTTCGGGCAGGGGGCCAAACACCAGCGATGCTAAGAGGGGGGCATTCACGCCATTGGGTGTGAGAACCTGATCGCCAAAGGTTGTACCTAGCTCAGAGCGGACCTCGTCGTCTGTGGCCATGATCACTTTTGCAGTTGTGTCGGATGAGTACACAACCCACCCCCTCTGCTGTAAGAGCATGGAAACATGAGACTTACCAGTACCGATGCCGCCTGTAATACCTACGAGTGTCATGGCGCAAAGCTACAACAAACCGCGCCTTTTATGAGCAGCCGCTTCATAGTTATCAACACTTTCGTATGTTTGTGGCTCTGAAAATTCAATAGCACCGTTCGTCTAGGGGTTAGGACACCGCTCTTTCACAGCGGTAACACGGGTTCAATTCCCGTACGGTGTACCAATACAAGAGGTATCAACAGGGTCTAAGACCCGATATCTCAAGATGATAGAGTCCCATTTCACCTTGTGAACTGGGACTTTTTTCGTTTCTGACCACTCCTGATTTCTAAGGACTTACAGAGACAGTTTTGAAAAGTTGACACGGGTTTGTTGACACGGGTTTGACACGGGTTTGACTGTTGTCAAAAGTGAACCCCCAGTATCAATGGGTTCCTCGGTCATCTTCAACGATGACCTCGGACACCACTCAAGATGTCTCTGTTGTCATTGTGTTCATCAGTGAACGGGTTTCACGGTCATCATCTACGATGACCGTGAACACCCTCAACAGGAGTGGTGATGAGAACTGGACAGAGTACCTAACCCTCTGATACACCTTTACCCATCACACGGAAAGTGTGATAACGTGATCATGATACGTGCGATAGTACACATTCGTAGAATACCCTGCTGGCAGCTGGCCAAGAGCTCGAATCGATGATAGCCGCAGCGTATTGGGAGTATTGAGGGGGCTTGCAGCTACGTCTGTGAACTCGATCGTTGAACCGATCATGCGGTAGTAGGCCTTGAAGAACGCCTCCTTACTTGAGAACAGAAGTGTGGCATTCAGCGGCGTTCGATCATCTGCAACCTCGTCCAGTGCACAGCAGATGGATAGAACATCGTCGACGTGCTCATGAGCAATGACACGTTCAATGTCTATGCCAACGTGCTGACGGTGCGATTGCAAAGCAACTGCGGCGCATGCGAATCGAGAGGTGTGCGCTATTGATCCAACAAGATCTGTTGGCCAGATAGGCACGCCGGCGTTGTCTCTGTGAACACGAGCGGCATTGCCTGTAAGGGTTTTGATAGCATGCTCGGCACACATCCGACCAGTGATGTATTCGCGCTGACGTTCAACGTTACAGGTGATAATCTCTTCTGGAAGCGCAATGTCAACAGGTACGTGATTCTCCGAAACGATAGGGATTGCAACGACACAAATGTCGCTGCACTCCGGAAACACGATCGTTTGAAAGGGGGCTATCACTTACGCAAAGAAGCCTTCGCGCTTGAGATAATCCACATACGTGGCAACCCATCGTGGATAGGACGCAGCTGTATCGATGCCAACCCTGCGTAGATTTGCAATAGTATTCTGCTGCATGACCGGAACTTCAGGGTGCGATAGATCGCCGGTGTAGAAGTCCTTGATCTGCGCTAAACCGTTTGATGAATCGAGGCTACCTAGTCTCTGCTGCCAATGCTTCCAGTCTTCTTGGGTTGCTGAAATACCGTGCGACGCTAGAAGAGTGAAGAACTCACCCCACGACATCTTGTTCGGATTTGAGAGGTTGGCTACCACAGGACGTGATGGAGTCACAAGCGACAGCGACGCAATCGATGCTGCAAGAACGTCTACGGGTGTCATCTCGATCATCTGTGGCATGTCGGGATAGAAGCCAAGTTCGTGGCAGCCCTTTGTGAACATCCAAAAGTGGTTGTTCTGATAATTGCTGTAACCAGTTGCCGAGTCGCCAGTGATGTTGCCAGCGCGCGCGATGATGACGGGTAGGTTATACTCACGAGCACAGTTAGCAATGACCTGTTCTGCGGTCCACTTTGTGAGAATGTAGCCATTGTCAACTGCTGGACGATTGTCAACGATCTCTTCTGGTGAAATGCTAAGTCCACTGATTGCATTTGCGACAGACTCTGTAGAAACAAAGCAGAACTGCTTTCGCTTCGTTGTTAATGCAAGCTGCAGTAGCGTACGCGTACTATCGACATTCGCAGCCTTCATCGTGTTGTAGCTGTGGAGGTGATGAACGAATGCGCCGCAATGCACGATGGTGTCGACCTCTTTCGCAAGCGTTGCTATCTGCGCATCATCGAGACCAAGGTGAGGTTCAGCCAAGTCGCCACATATCACCTCTACACGATCCATGTCGATCGTTATCCCCGCGGCGGAAGCGCGCTTGTCGAGTTGTGCGCGTCCCTCTTCTGCTGTTGATGTTCGTAGGAGACAGATCACCTTTGTGCAACGTTGGGCATACTCACGCAAGAGGTAGATGCCAAGGAAGCCCCCCGCTCCAGTGAGAAGAACAGTAGTTGGGTTGGTAGGCATCGTAGACGGCGCTGCTGGATTCACGATAACAACAGGTTGCTGCGCATCACGAACAGCGAGTTCGATGCTATCAACCTCCATGCACTGTGCAAGCGATTCAATTGTAGGTGCCGCGTAAAACGACGAGATACTAACCTGGACGCCAAGTGTTTTCTTGAGTTCCGCTAACATGCGCACAGCAAGGAGGGAGTTGCCGCCGATGCGGAAGAAACTTGTGTCACGATCTACGCCGCGATATCGAAGCATCTCTTCCCAGATGTCGGCGATCTGACGTTCCATACCGTCGTGCGGAGGATTGATCGAGACGGTACCGGAGACCTCCGGTAGCGCCTTGCGATCGACCTTGCCGCTTGGAGAAGCTGGAATTTCATCGATGCGGATGAAGAATGTAGGGACCATGTAATCGGGCAGAAAGCCTGCAGCATGGGCTCGGAGGACATCTGTATCAAGTTCCTGGTCCGCCCTGTAAAATGCCGCCAAGTACTTACCTTCTCCCTCACCTTTGACAGCACAAACAACCTGTTCGATACCAGGATACTTTTCAAGACAACTCTCGATCTCTCCGAGCTCGATGCGAAAACCGCGAAGCTTGATTTGTGAGTCGTTGCGACCAAAGAACTCAATCGTTCCATCAGGAAGAAAGCGTCCAAGGTCGCCCGATGTATACATCACCGCATAGGTTGAGGGCGTGAATGGATCAACGATAAAGCGCTCAATGGTTGTCTCGGGCTTGTTCAGATATCCACGAGCCATGTTGAGTCCACCAATGCAGATCTCGCCTATCGCACCTTCCGGCACGAGCTGCCTCATACTGTTGAGGATGTAGTTCGTGTATCCTGGCAAAGACTTACCGATCACACGATGATTTGAGCCGGGAGTAATCTGACCAGCTGTTGACATAACGGTGATCTCCGTAGGACCGTACAACGTGTAGAGCTGTGTCTGCTCGGACCAATATTGCGCCGTCTGTTCCTCAAGAACATCGCCACCATAGCCAAGGACCTTCATTGATGGTAGGGGCTCGCGGGGCATGTTCTGCAGAATCACCGGGGTAATAGCGCCATGCGTGACGTTCTCTTTGCGCAAGGTTGCATGCATGAGGATCGGATCCTTCATGCCAGCTTCGGAGATCACAACCAGTGCTCCGCCCATGAGCAAGCACGAGAAGATCTGCAAAACACTTATATCAAAGTTTACGGATGCGCCGAGTGTTCCAACTGATGTATGGTCGTACCTTAGCACTTGGCTTGCACCAATGATCATACGCACCACGGAGTGGTGCTCGATCATAACGCCTTTTGGAATCCCCGTTGATCCCGAGGTGTGAATGATGTAGGCGAGTGATGTCGGATCGATGTATGGAAGCGAAGATGTACTGTTCTGTTGTAGCGACTCAGCATCGACAAAGTTCAGGTGGCCAAGGTCCATTGCGAGGAGCGATTCGCGCGAGGTCTGATCGGCAACGACCGTTGCCACACTTGCGTTGTTGACGAAATGCTGCACTCGATCAACAGGATATGACGAGTCCAATGGTACGTAGGCACAGCCCGCCTTGAGGATCCCTAGCATGGCGGCGATTAGGGTGTCGCTTTTCTGCATGCTGAGTCCGATGCGATCACCCGGTTTCGCATGCTGCATCAGGCCGCTTGCTATGGCTGTGCTTAACTCGTCGAGCTCCCGATACGTTAATCGATGGTCCTCATAGATCACGGCCGTGTTGTCCGGGTAGGCCGCAACCATCTCTGCGAAGCGCTGAGGTATTGACTGTTCGGTGATATCTACGTGTGCACCTACGGACATCGACATCACGCGAGATTTCGATGCCTCCGTCATGTACGAGAGATCGCAGATCCGTGCATCGATGTTCTGTGCGGCCGATGAGACAATTGTGGTAAACACATCAATGAACGTTGCGATGCTCTCGTGATGGAACAGCGATGCATCGTATTCGATGCGACCCTCAATGCCTCCATCTAGCGCTTGGTAGAAGATGCCTATGATATCAGACTTGGAGGTCTTGGAGGGCAACTCATCGGCCTTGTAACGACCAGATCCGATAGCCCCTTCCAGACCAATTCCATTTTGTAGGCTGAACATGACATTGATCTTTTCAAGACCGTTCACATCGGCGTCGTGCGGACTTGCCACGAGGTGTTCTTTGTCATCCAGCATCTGCTTGTGGATTGCCGAGACAAGCTCATGAAATGGTGCCTTTGGATTAAGTGACTGCACGAGAACGCCCATCGAGACGAACATGCCATAGATCGACTCGCTACCTGAAACGTCGCGTCCAGCATACGGATACGTGCAGACGAGATCCTGCTTGCCACACAGGCGCCAGAGCCACGTGAGGTAGAGTGCAAACAACACCGGAGGCAGCGTCATCGAATGCTGGTCGGCATAAGCCTTGAGTGATGCAACGATTGAAGCATCGAGGCGAATCGGAATCCAAGCATTCGAATCGGATACGCGCTGACGTTTGTCGAACGGTAGTTCGGTGTAGGTATCGAGTCCAGTGAGTTTTTTCTTCCAGTATCCTACAGATTCACTGTATGCTTCACTGCGAATCAGATTTGTTGCCCAAGCATGGTAGTCCAGCCATGAGTGCTTTGCTGAAATGGCTTCACCTTGATACCTACGTGCGAGATCATCCAATAAGAGGTTGAGCGACCAACCATCAAAGATTGCATGATGGATGTTCATCAATATCGATGACCCATCTTGAGGCGTGCAGATGATCTCAGCTGTCCACAATGGTCCTGTAGTTAAGTCAAAGACATGACCGCGTAATTGCTCAGCGCGTTGCTCAATGAGCTGACGTGTTCCATCGCTGATCGATATTGATGGAGGGGGCATGTCGTGCGACGTGATCAAGGTCTCAGCACCTTGTGACTCAAATGCCGTGCGAAAGATTGGGTTTGCTTCGACGACGTCCGCAAGTGCTCGACGAAGTTGAAGAGGATTTACGTCGTTTGTGAAATCAATACGCACAACGATGTTATACGTCGTGTCGCCCGCGATGTGGAGCGACCGACTGAACACGAGGTCTACAAAGCGATTCCGTAGGGCAGTGCTTGATATGTCCGATGAGGTGAGAGCAGGTAGATCAGACTTCGAAACAGGAGCCCCCTGCACAACTCGAGCAAAATCTTCGAGTATCGGTGCTTCAAAGAGTTGCTTCGGTCGGATGTTGGTGCCGAGCCGCTTCGATAGGTCGTTACACGTCAGTGCGGCAATCAGTGAATGTCCGCCGATATGGAAGAAATTGCTCGTAAGCCCAATCTGCGCTTCAGGGATATTCAGATAGGTTGCCCAGACTGTTGCAACCAGCTGTTCTGTTTCATCCATTTCATGCGTGCTTGCCGGTGCTGCATCTCCGGTAGGCATGGGAAGCCTAGCACGATCGACCTTACCGCTGACATTGACTGGGAAAGCGTCGATAGGAACTAGATAGGATGGTACCATGTAGGGCGGCAGCTTCTTTGACAGACGCTCGCGTAGCACGTCGGGCGAAAGGCCATTCGAGATATACCATGCCACAAGAGACTTTTGACCGCGCACATCAAATGCGCCGACGAAGACGCCACGTACCTCTGGTTGTTCTCCGATCATCGACTCGATATCACCAAGCTCAATGCGGAACCCACGAATCTTAACCTGGAAGTCCATGCGGCCTAGAAACTCGATATCACCATTTGGTAGGAACCGAGCTAAGTCGCCTGTGTGGTACATACGTCCAGGTGCATACGGATTGGGTCGGAACTTCGTAGCCGTGAGCTCCTCTCGGCCGAGATACTCCCGTGCTACGGCCGGCCCACCGATGACGATTTCACCGATGCCACCGAGTGGACACAGATTCTCATTATCGTCGAGGATGTACGTGGTGTATCCAGGAACAGGCTTACCTAGTTGGTTAGAGGCCTTGTAGCCCTCCATGCGATTCGCATTACAAAAGACTGTAGCCTCGGTAGGACCATAGATATTGATCAAATCAACCATCTTGGACCAATAGCGAACCGTATCCTCATCCATTGCCTCGCCCCCTGCAAAGACAACCTGCAGATCCGGCAGAGATCTGCGCGGGAGTAGGCGTAGTATCGCTGGCGGTAGGAATGCATTTGTAATGCGTTGATCGCGAAGCAATGCAAACACGGCCTCTGGGTCTGTGCGCTCTTCGGCCTGTGCTACGATTAACTCACCGCCATGAATTAGTGGCGAGAACAACTCGAGGATGCTTGCATCAAAGTTGATCGATGCAAACTGCATCCATCGCGTGCCAGGGCCACGGTCCCAGCGTCCGTGCAACATGGCGTCGAAATGGGCGAGCATTCCACGCTCGAGAACAACACCCTTTGGCTTTCCTGTAGTGCCGGATGTATAGATCACGTATGCTGCCCTTGATGCTATTTCGGCAAGGGGCTTGGGCGCCGGTATTGGTTGCGGAGAACGCAGGATCTCGTCGATGTAAAGCGCGGGCACGTCCGGCATGATCTCAGCCACGTGTGCCGTTGATGCGTCAAGAATCACGGCGGCCAGTTTTGAATCACCGGCTATGAAGCTAAGGCGCTCGGCCGGCATGGTGGGGTCAAGCGGCAGGTAGGCTGCTCCGGCAGCGAGAGTGCCATAGAGTGCCTCGACCATCTTCTCGCTTCGCGTTAGACAGATTCCGATGATTGGCTCGGTGATGTTGCGGGTGAACGGCTCAAGATGATGGGCTATCGATCCCACATCATTGAACACTTCTTCGTAGGTAAGAGAACGTGTACCGCAGCGAAGAGCAGTGGACGTTGGGTTCTTCTCAGCTGTCCTAGCAAAGTTGATCAGCACATCCTCCGCCTCGCGAGGTAGGGGACCGCCGTCTGCATACCGTAATGCAGTAGCACGTTGTATCTCATTTGTCAGTGTGAGATGCTCAATCGGAACATCGAGTTCATGTGGGACGTGTTCCAACATGACAAGGAACTGCTCCATGGCAACGTGCAAGCCAGCAGCTTCCTGTGCTGATCTTGCCATACATGCGAACGTCAACGTATCATGTTGATCAAAGAGGATTGATATATCTTCCGAGCTCAACGTCATCGAATAGCGCGGAAGAATTGATGTTGATAGCCCGTTCTCGTATATCACCGAAAAAGGAAGCGCGCTTTCATCAAAGAGTACATTCGAAGGATAGGTGAAAGCAGGGTCATGCCGCAGCAACTCTTCGAGCACATCATCGGACGGAATATCTGCGCGGTAGCTGGCTCGATCATACAGCGTTCTTGAACGACGTACGATGCGACGAAGTGTCTCTCCCGGCTCCGTCACCGTCTTGTGTAAGATGCGGTGTTCATCAAACCCGATGCCATCAACCTCTGTGGGATACAGGCGGTGATTGCGGAGCGTGACCACGGTGTCGGTGTGCATCATTCGGGCGAGAAATACATGAAAGGCCGTAGTCAGCAGCTCAGGAAGCCCCATCGATAATGAGGCTGCGCACTCCTTGAGAGCAGCTGTTGCATTGAAAGACAAGTGGCACTCGAAGTACTGCGTTCCATCGACTGCTGATTCATCACGAGTTGGGCGCCACTCGAATGTCGTATCGTCAATGAGTTTCGACCAGAATCGCAAATTGTCGTCGTAGAGCGGTGATGATAAACGCTCGTGCTCGAGTCGCAGTAACTCGAGCTGAGGAATGCCTAGACTCTCAGCAACGGGTTCGCCGAAGTATACTCTACGAATTGCTGTTAGTATGCCGTAGAGCGAGTGCTGATCGATGAGTGCGGCATGACAGGCAAAAATCACATAATGCGTTTCCGCCCCATGAAGCAGAGCGATACGGTACGGAGGACCACCATCAAGTCGAAGCGGGGTTGCACGAATGTTCTCGATCATTGAGTGGACATCCTCCATTGCTAGTTCGCTGATGGAGCGTACACTCACTGCCGATGTATGATCATCAACCTGGAAGATGCGCGTTTCACCTTCGACCCGCAGGTAGCGGTACGACAGCACCGCCGTACGTCGTATCACCTCGTGTGCGGCAGTAACGAATTGTTCGGCGTTGAGTGGACCGTCGAATCGGTAGGCCACACATCGATTTGAGCCGATCTCGGCACTACGTAGTGCCCTGAGCTGCGTCTTCGTAAGGCTATAGGAGTCGTGATACAATGGCGTTGCCTGGATTGCTTGGTTGAAAGATTACCCGTCTACACGAAATTAGCAAGGTTGTGACGGTGAGCGTGGAAACTGTGGAACTAGTAAAGAATATCCATTGACGGAATAGTTGCTTGAGAATCGCTTCATCGGTCCTTCTTCTCAATCCATACAGCAAGTTTCTTGTAGGGGGCTAAGAACATCACAACGGCCAGCAAACTCATGGCTACCATGATTAGGAAGTAGTACTGATTGCTCATGTTGTCGTAGAACGACCCAATATATCCGGCCAGGTAATTACCAAAGAAGCTCGATAAGAACCAGACGCCCATGAACATACTCACCATGCGGGCTGGTGCAACACGCGAGACCATTGCTTGTCCGATAGGCGAGAGATAGAGTTCGCCAATGGTAAACAATAGGACAACCCCGGCTACCCACAAGACGTTGAGCTTTTCCTGACCTTCAGCCAGGCCGGCAACAAACATCATGAGTAGGAACGCAACAGCCATCCAGCCGCAGCCGATAGCCATCTTCACGATGGACGATGGCTCTGATGTGCGCGAGCGCTGCCACGCCCAGACGTTGTTGAGCAATGGGGCTAGCAGGACAATGAAGAACGGATTGAGTGTCTGGAACCATGACGATGGTATGTCGAATCCCAAAACGTTCCAGTTGGTCTTTTCGTCGGCCCATACTTGCAGCGCATTTCCTTGCTGCTCAAAAACGCCCCAGAACAGGATGTTCACAAAGCACAAGTAACCAATCACCAGCAACGGACGTATCCAGTCGTGGTTAGACGCAGCGGAATCGGTGGGTTTGATGGCTACCGTACTGCTTGATTCTGGCAGATATCGAGTGCCACGCCAATAGACCACAGTACCTACGAGCATTCCGATACCGGCAGCAGCAAATCCATAGTGCCACCCCACCTTTTGTCCGAGTGTGCCACAGACAATAGGCGAGAAAAATGCACCCAGGTTTACTCCCATGTAGTAGATCGTGTACGCGCTATCGACGCGCTGATCCCCCGGCTTGTAGAGCGATCCAACCTGTGCAGTCAGGTTCGGCTTGAAGAGTCCGTTCCCCATGATCAAGAACAACAGCGCAAACAGGAACAAACTCTCAAAGGCCATCATGAAATGTCCAATAGCCATGAGAAATGCACCCGTATAGACTGCATTGGTCTTCCCCAGATATCGGTCCGCCAGAAGTCCGCCAATGAACGGAGTGAAATACACAAACCCCGTATATAGTCCGTATATCTGCGATGAAACATCCAAGACAGATAAGTCACCGAACAACGCGTTCAGAAAGCTGGCCAGTGCCGTATAGCCAATAACATGGTCAGACAGATTCGGATTCAACAGCAGGTACTGCGTCATATAGAGCACCAGAAGCGCCCTCATTCCGTAGTAACTAAAGCGTTCCCACATTTCTGTGAAGAACAGATACGTTAGACCGATTGGATGACCCAAAAACTCTCGCGCAGTCGACGACATGGTGTACCTCAGCGAACAGGTATTGTAACAAACATGATGACAAGTTACTTCTATCTTTGCCAATGGCATTGTCTGTTGCTCTATTCGTTGGCATGTTCATGTCGATGGTCGCTATCACACTGTTTCTGCGACACAGAGGCATACTTGGTGACGCATCGAAACCCGTCCTGTCAACGATCCTCATGGATGTGATTGGCCCGGCCGTGATCTTTCACGCATTTGCGTCTGCTCAACCCAAGGAAGAACACCTGCTTGCCGCAACAACGGTCTATGCGGCAGAGCTTCTCTGTGCCGTCCTTGCCTATGTCGTCGGCAAATGGATTTTGCGGTTAGAACGGGGCTCACTTGGCGTCTTCATCGTCGCCGGCACGTTTGGTAGTACGAGCCTGATTGGCAACGCACTTGTGCAGATTCTCTTTAAGTCCGACCCTTCGCTAGTCTCTATGTCTATGATCGTCTCACAGTTTGGATTTGGTCTACCTGCAAACACGATCGGCATTCTGCTTGCAATTCACTTTGGTAGCTCTGCGGCCGGTCAACCAATCACAACACATCTCAAGCGATTTGCAGTCGTTCCTTGCATGATCGCACTCTATGCAGGATTGCTATGGTCGCTCTTAGGACTGCCAGTCGGTGGATATGGACTAGAGGTGATCTTCGGGACTTGCATGTTTGTTGGAGCAGCACTACCCTTTGTTTCTGCAATGTTGGTAGGTCTGTCGCTCGAGAAGATCAATGTTCGCAAGGACCTTGGGGTCCTACTGGCCGTATCAGTAATTGCGCTATTGATTGAACCTCTGATTGTATCAAGACTGCTCAACGTACTCAGCGTTGATCAACAAACACGGCTCATTACGATTCTCTTTTCTGCAATGCCAGCCACTCCGCTTGCCGTCGTACTTGCTGTGCAATATGGCGGCGATGCTACACTGGCAAGTAAGCTATCAACAGCAACTCTTGTTTTGAGCGCCGCGTCTCTTCCGCTCATTGTCCAGCTTGTTTGAAAGTCAACTCTATCGCATCTTCTTGCTTGCTTCAACTTCGCGCAGAAAGCGCTTAGCGATAGAAAGCGACATTGGGTTGTCGTAGGATAGGCGCTCAGGATGCCACTGCACGGCGAAGAGGAATGGCTTTGTAGTGCGTACTTCATCGCTCCATTCAACTGCTTCTATGATGCCGTCGGATGAGTGTCCAGAGGGCTTGAATGTTGGTGCCAGCCTGTCTATGCATTGATGGTGCGCCGAGTTTACACCGGCTTCTAGGACATGCGATTCTGCATAGAGAAGTCCGCCCTGTATCGGCTTTACCGTGTGGCGCGCATCGACCTTGCGTATACGATCGAAACGATGCTCTATCGTTGTATTGTGCTGTGTAGGTATATCAGCAATCAAAGACCCCCCATGAGCCACATTAAGAATCTGTAGACCGCGACAAATACCGAGTATTGGCAGCCCTTGTTTTTGTGCCTGAGTGATAAGTGCAAACTCCATCGTATCCCGCTCGGTATCCATTTCACAGATGGGTCGATAATCATCTCGGTCATATCTCGTTGGGTCGATATCTGCGCCTCCACTCAAAACCAAACCATCAATGTTCTGCAGAGAACTAGCTGCTTGTTCTGCCGACAAGCCGGCAAGTTCCACGATCTCAACATCGGCCTGCGCGGCCCTGAGCCACTTGATGTAGTTAATAACAACTGTTCCAGAACCCTTTGATACGGCAATGCGCAGCGGCATTGATGTTTGGGCATAGAGAAGTACTAATAGTTGCAGTGCAATGGCAATTACCGATATTACTAAGCGCACGAGACCTCCACACTTCAAGGGTTGTTGATTTCGTTTGCAAGATACGCAGTGCCATTTGCAGGATATTGTATGAAGCTTCTCTACCAATGGACCATTTCCATGCCACTCTTGGCCTGTTTGCTCTATGCTTCGGGTCTCATGCATGATAGTGGCGTATTTCATGCTATCGGTGGACTTCTGCTGATTCTCTCTGTGCTGTCTGCAGTGCACCACTCAGAGATTGTTGCACATAAGGTTGGAGAACCCTACGGTACGATCATCCTCGCACTCGCTGTTACAATCATCGAAGTATCGGTTATCGTTTCCCTGATGATTTCAGGGGGCGAGGCAGCGGCTTCTCTGGCCAGAGATACTGTGTATTCCGCAGTTATGCTAATTCTTAATGGTATTGTTGGGTTGTGTCTGTTTCTGGGTGGACTCAAACATTTCGAGCAACGTTTTTCAGTTGATTCTGTGCTCATCGGACTGATATCACTCGTATCGATCGTAGTGTTCACGTTGATTCTACCTACCATTACAACGAGTGTGAAAGGTCCATTCTACTCAACAGAGCAGCTCGTGTTTGCTTCCATGGCATGCCTCGTTGTCTACGGATCTTACATCTTCGCGCAAACCGTCCGGCACCGTGAGTACTTTCTTACAGCCACTGTCGAGCATGAAGCGCAACATGACAACATCATCAACAAGCAGATGTTTTTCACGAGCATCGTCTTTCTCATCATCAGCTTAACGATTGTCGTGATGCTTGCAAAGGCGCTATCGCTATCGATCGAGTCGTTAGTGATATCCAACAATCTTCCGAAGTCACTCGTTGGCATAATCATCGCGTCAATCATTCTACTGCCCGAAGGTATTGCGGCTATTATTGCGGCCAAGCACAACAAGCTGCAAACGAGTCTTAACCTTGCACTGGGGTCCGCATTGTCAAGCATCGGACTTACCATACCGACAGTGTCGGTTGTGTGTTATCTCTACAACATCAATGTCGCACTTGGACTCGACCCAATCTCAATAGTGCTGCTAACACTGTCCATCTTTACGGTGACACTCTCACTGGTTAGTGGACGCAGCAACATTGTCTATGGCGCGGTGCTGCTAACCAATCTTCTTGCCTACATCAACTTGGTGATATTCCCCTAACAAGCGCTACTCGGCATTCTATCTGAGACTGTCGAACCACAGTTTGATGTTAATGAGCGATGTGATATATACAGCGCGATGGTCTGTATTCGTACCCGCATCGATTGCTTCGGCACTTGGATGGCCTAGCGTCTTTTGATAGTCAGCAGCAACTCTAGCTACCTACCACGGAATTGCTTCATCGGTGTAGCTATAGAACACACGAAGTGGCGTACGCATTCGCCAGCGATAAGCTGCGCCGGCATCGAGCATTTTCCAAAACGGTTTGATTGCAATACGGCTATGCTCATAGAACTGGGCTGTGTACACCGAATCAGGTGTGTGCGGCACCTTCACAGCAAACGAGTCGTATGGTATTTCAAACCTGTGGAGACGGCGCGCATACTCTAGATATTTAGGATTTATCGCTTGTTCGAAGTATCCATCAAGTCCTTGATATGCGTCCATCGAGAGCATCAGGTTGGAGAGGGCAGCAACGGTAAATGCTGCGGAAAAGGGGCTCGGGTTATTCATCGATTCTGACACAAACAGAAGCGGATCTGCCGGACCCGATGCAGTTGCGGCTGCTGCAACTGGTATGTTGGCTAGTTCGAGATACCGTAGGAATGCAAGTGTGCTATGGCCCCCTTGCGACCATCCATTGATGAAGAGTTTACCAGGTGTGATGTTCTCGCGTCGAAGAATCTCCATAGCTGCCTGATACATATCGAGACACGCCTGTGCGGTGCTTTGCGCAACGAAGTACGAGTTCGGTGCCGTAGAGCCCTCTGTTGTGCCAAAGTAGTCCGCAGCAATCACGACATATCCCTGCGACGCAAACTGCGACAGCATGAATAGGGTCTCGAGTGAACCGTCTGGATTAGATGGTATCCATGATCGACTGAAGATTGTTGCGTGCTGATAGCTGACTACAGGAGCACCAGGCTTCACGTTTTCGGGGATTGCAATCAACCCGTACGCCGTTACCGGCTGATCATTCTTTTCGGGAATGATCGACTTGTATGCAACCTTGTATACCTTGACGCCCTCTTGCGGAACCGCGAGGTCTGCTCGATATGCATCTGGCGGCATTGTACCACCAGTAAAAAACAAATCCAATCCCGGACCCGTTAGTCACTTCAGGTTATCGGCAGAATACGTCTTGATGTAGTCGTAGCTTACGTGCTCGCCGGGCTGAGTGGGCACAAGTGGCTGGTCCGACGTACATCCGGCAATGAGCCCAACAACGAGAAGAAAGAATGGGATAAAGCAACGGGTGCCAATACGCTTCATGAACGTGCATCATTAGTCGGACATACCTGCCAAAAATACACTATAGCTCCTACGTCCCGTGTTAGCGAAGTACTCGTATTCCTGCCACTGCTGTACCAGATCCAATTGTAAGCATGAGAATGTACTGCCTTGAGAGACACTCGAGAGGTCGAGATTGGCCGATCCATTGAGAAAGTCCAGGTCGGTGATGCGCAAGGGCATGCCACCTAACGTCGACAACGTCGTTCGCACTTTCCCATTGAAGGGGCTTGCAATCGTAACAGTTGCTTGGCCTTATATCGAATTGTGCAGACGCATTCAAGATGCAAAGCGTTAGCATCAGCGCTGCAAGTACAAAACGTGCCATTCTTATCCTTTGATTTGAGGTGTTCTTGGGGTACATGAAAGTAACCTAATCTCCAGAATCTCAGTAGGCATAATATTAATTATTAATGCGGAACAGATTGTCGGTTACTATGAATCAAGGGGCCGCAGCATACTGCGGCCCCTTGATTATACAACTAGCGATTTCGTTGCGTTCGCTTAACGAACTACCACAACCGGCACACTGCCTGCAACACCAAGCTGGTCTGTTACCACAACGGTGTAATGTCCGGACGTAAGCTCTGAAACAGCAAAGGATACACCCTGGATACCAGTGGTTACAGGACCTGTGTATATCGTTGAGATATAGCTTCCGACAGCATCAAAGAGTTTTACCTCGATGTTGCAATCGCGTTGCACTGCAAGCGGAACGACACATGCTTCGCGAACGGGATTTGGCGCCGGATCCATCAC